>ERZ778024.1822-NODE-1822-length-22407-cov-54.057623_pt1 | contig 22407 bp, 25 predicted proteins | sample MGYA00375754_ERZ778024 | MGnify/ENA primary metagenome ERZ778024 (study PRJEB29350, sample SAMN05389827) | bioreactor metagenome | isolation source: Thiocyanate bioreactor | place: South Africa: University of Cape Town | collected 2014-02-18 ...
GTAGTACTCTCCGACGTACTCATATTTAAAATCGCATGTGATCAAAACAATCCAGGTTTTACCTTTTCATTAAAGTAAAGAATATTTTATTGGCTAGATACATGCTGATGTGATAAAGTAATTTCCAGTTGAAAAATTCAGCTGCGTGATATAGTTGATTAATGATGACAATTATCTGAGATACTACTTTTGAATCAAATGAAATTAATCAAGAAAATTCTCTTTCAAGTGTAATGAATTTATTTTGATTAAACTAATAAGTACTCGTGTTAAATTAAAAGGGAATATATAAGAAAAAATAAGCTCCTTGAGCATGACAAGCAACGAAGCACTTTCGACTTAAGTCATATTCTATTTGAACTATATTCTATGATTGAGAAAATGAGAGAGTTCTCTTTAATTTTGAAGGTCATTTAGAAATGTATCACAATAAAAATCAAGATTATTGCATACAGCTCAAAGAACAATTTTCTCAGACGAAGATTTCATTAATTTTAATCCTGATTTCTTTGTATTTTTCTTTCTTTCACAACTTCTAATGAATATATCCTCTCGACGAACTCTATCAGTAGAAGCTCATTGCCGTTGCTCTTAACATAGAAAGAAAAATGAAGAACTGCTATAAATAGAGCACGGCATGTACTTGTTTTTTTTTATTAACGCTGAGAGCAGAGAAAACGTCGTTATATTTATTTATTTAAGATTTTCATTTAGGATTCAATTCGATGTCAGAATCGATAATTGCAACAGCAAGTCTCGTTTCACATCAATTTACAATCTATGTCGGTGTACCAACATTTTTTCTTGGTGTTATCGGCGGTCTACTCAATTTACTTGTATTTATTAGTTTAAAAACATTTCGACAGAATTCATGTTCATTCTATCTCATCATTAAATCGTTCGTCGATGTTGGCTTTCTCATTACAGGTCTATTAACATTTGTTATGATGTATGGATTTGGTAGCGATTGGACCAAATTATCACGATCATACTGTATATTTCGTGAAGGCTTCGTTCATATCTGTATGCTAATTGGATTTACATGTTTGTGTTTAGCAACGATCGATCAATTTCTCGCAACTTGTTCACCGGTAAAACATCGTGAATTATGTAATATAAAATTTGCTCGACGTATCTGCGCATTGATTGTTATTATTTGGTTTTTATATGGTATTGCGTTTTTTCTATCCCATGACTTAATTGTTGTGTCTCTTGAGGGTGCACTTGATTGTACAATGATCAGTAGTAGTTTTCAAAAATATTTTCAAACATTTCATGTTCTTGGTCTTTTGGGAGCGATACCAATCTCAGTTACGGTTATATTCGGATGTTTAGCTTATCGAAATGTGAAGCAATTGTCTTATCGAACATTACCACTTGTTCGACGAGAATTAGATAAACAATTGACAGTGATGGTTTTAGTTCATGTGATTTTTAATTTTATTGCTCTAACACCTTATACGATCATAAATGCGATTATATTAGATTCAAATTTTATGAGTGATCCCGTTGTTAATGCTGTTATAAGTTCAACACGAATTGTATCAATTATTTCACTTTATTTTTGTTTTGCTGTAAGTCAATTTGAAGAAATCGAATGATAAGAAATTAAATGTAAAATTTATTTCAGTGTCCATTTTATATTTATGTCTGTGCATCGGAACGATTTCGTAGTCAATTGGTTTATGTTTTATTTCAAATTTACTTTCAAAAATGGCGTCGTGCTCATGTTGTTACCGATTTAGCGATTGCACAATAGGAACTAGATTCATTTTTAGTATATATTCGGTTTTAAAAATAATACAAAGGGTCGTCTGTTCTTATTAATTAATTTGATGAAGTGGAAATTTTATCTATACAAAGAACAGTCGAATTTAATCAACGTTTCTTTTGGCCAAAAGAAATCTACTGAAATAATTAGTAATTATTCCAGCTGAGTTCAGTGAATCTGCGATATGGAAAAATAAACTAGATTTAAAGTTCAAAAGAAATTTTGCTTTATTTTTATCGCGCATTTTCAAAAAACGCATGGTCAAAGTTAGAATGTCGATCGTCTAGACTTGTCAACCCAAGAATTTGATATTTATTGAATCTGTTCTGTACCATACGCTTCCGAAAACGCGTTTTCAATTTTTGTTTGTTTCTCTCTTATATATGTTTTATTGCAACAGGGTGCTGAAGTCTTGTTATCATATACTCAAGGTGATTGTTTAATCATGCATTGAGTTTGACTTTCCTCTGTAAAGAAATAACAAAAATAAATAATTTGAAAATTCATTCAGTGATTTCTTACTAGGCTGCATGAAATTCGATAGTCCGAAGGTTTTCCAATAAATGTTACTATTCTCATCAGAGAGAACACAAGCTAATCGGGGTGTATTCGGCTGATATTTAGCTGTATGAAGTTTTTCTACGGATTTTGAATGAAGAGTGTGAAAAATACGTCCTTCATTGTTCTTATGACTTTCAGCAAATGCACACATACGTAACGGCAATCTAAATATCGACATATTCAAAACGCTTGTACTTCAAATTGAGTTTACTTGTAAATCCCATCATCTGTGCATGCTGATCGATCAATATCCAAACGAATTGGATTAACCGGAGTACTTCTTGTATCGGCATCATCGTATAAAAATCCTTGTGTAGTACTTAGACACCAATTAGTAAGGTCCTTTTCATGACTTTCAAAAACTATACTGATTGATATTTGAATTCGATTGTGTTCTAAAAATTCCAGTGGTAACTATCAATAAATGATAGATATTATATTCTTCTCAGAGGAAAATAAAACAGACACGTACTTTGATTTCCGGTACAATACAAGCATATTTAGGATCGAATTCAGTTTTCATTCCTTGAATGCGTGAAATAAGACGATCTTTTTCTGGATTTATTAATTGATAATATTCAGGTCGAAATATTGTTCTCTGAAATTCCGCAACATCTCGTGCAAAAGTAATATAAGATTTTCTTTCTGTATCATTATCGAATTCCATGAACGGTTCAACATATCGACATATATCTGTATCAATATCCGATGTAATTGGTCGTAAATCATCGAATACAGTTATTCCTTCTGAACTATTAATTGACAAAGATAATGGTGAAGATGGACTATCTTGAAATATAAAATCAAAATTTGATTATGTCGATTTGACTGCATGATACATACCACTGATAGAAATAGATGATACTTCCATTTCGTTGATTACGATTCGGCCTTTTATTGTTCGTCTATCGGTTGTCTTTCGAAGTTCTTCAGCATATTCTTCATCGAAATCAATATACATCTGTGAAATTGAATTAAACACTTCCAATTCAAAGCTTTCTTTCCAATCAAGTAAATGTTGTTCAATACACTGCATCACTTTTGCATAAAACAATTCTTCCGGTTTAATATTAATTTCAATAATATCTTCCAAGTATTGTATGTTAAAAATGTAAACCATGATATACGATCAAACCATTGTCGATGAGTCAGAGCAGTAGAAATTGGCAAGTTTTTATGGTTAAAGGAAAAAGAGCGATGTATATATATGCATGCGTTTCTGTCGACTTCTTCCAATGCGCTGTTGGATTTTTGCTATTCTGTGTTGATATTTTTTTACAAATGTTGACTTTTTCCAACACGTGTTAACTCTTTCTCAACAGTGTTGAGACTTTTCTACCTGTGTCGAGTATTTTTTATATCCATTTTCAATGTATAAAATTGCTATTTCAAGCCTATGTTGAGACTTTCCTACACATCTCGGTAATTTCCAAGGAGTATTGGGTAAAAAGGAAAGAATAGAAAACAAAGACTCTTCATCATTTTTAAAAGAAAGACGTGAGAGACATACATATCTAAAAATGCAGACTTCAATCGAATACACAGATTTATCAGGACGAATTCGAATTAAAAATACACCATCGTTCAATCATAATACAACCTTAGCCGATGTTCATCAATGGATATCAAAATGGCGAAAAAACCCTGGTAATTATTATTTAGTAATTAAAGATCCGTACGAACAGTACGTCGATTTTGATGATGAATACATCGAAGACTTTAAACCATTTGGTACTGAAGAAAGTTCATCAACGACTCGTGGATTAGTTCAATTAAAGATCATTGAAGACAACAGTAAATATACTGTTTAATCAAATTTTCTCTCCTATTCTATTTTTTCTCAATTTTAGATCATACAGAAACTTCCTCAACAGGTACTACCTCGGTTATTCCACCACCAACTGAAACTCAATCCAATCATGATAATACAGTGTATGATTCGATAAAAGCTTCAGATCCAATCAAAATAGATAAAAATGAACCTGCACTTGAATTTACAAGAAACGTTCATGATATTCAACGTGATCAATATATGACTGATAGTACAGAAACCAATGGTAAACGAAATGGTAACTATGTTCAATTACAAGGCGAAAAACAAGACTTACAAGGACACAAAAAACAAGCGTCGGTTAAACCTCATGTCAAAGTAATTCTTTTCTGTACGATTATGTATTTAAATGATTATATTTTTATTCAAGATTCGAAAAGCAATTTCTTGTGAAGAAAGAGTTGCATTTACTTTGTTGATCTACATTGTATACGAACTTTGTGAAAAGGGAAAACGTATGCTCTATCATCACAATGAACGACAATTTTTAATCAAGGATCAATCGAACGTTAATTGTCCTATGCAAAGCATGAATCAACTCGAGTAATGAGTAAATATTTTTTGTTAATTGTTATTGTGGTTTCTCTTTGAAGAGATAATTCTCGATTTAAACCCGTCGTTCTGAATAACAACAATGGCATTTTTAACGAAAAAGGATTCAGGTGATTAAAGCATTTATTTTTCTTCAATTTTCGTTCTTTCTATATAGTCTTAAGTTAAAAACATGTGTTGTGATTCATTCAAAAACGAATCATAAAGTAACAAGACATTTATTTTGTGAACTAACAGATCGCAACTCCGAACAAACAAACTATGCAACGACACGTCTTGCTTGTTTATTAGTAAAAAACAACGAGATTTTATGGGATACTCTAACACTTTCAAATGCTATGGTATTTGTTAGTAAGATTCGAACTTTTCGTTTTGATAATAAACTATAACAACGAGAGCATTTTGTTTTAATTCTAGAAAGCAACAGCCAAATTGGTGATATTTCAGCTATTGATCTTAATGAACAGATAATCGAAAAAATTCCAGTAGAGATTAAAAAACGTAAGAATACTATAAATCAATCAGGTACGATTACTTCCTCGGTGTATTCAAAGAAATTCTTATTTTTCAATCGTCAGATACAGTTGTAAAACGTCCTGCCGTACAAAAAAAGCAAGAGCAAATTACTGTTCAGGCCATTCAAAAACTTCCATTGCAATACTATCCCGATCAATATCAAAATCCAAGTCAATGCCCATGGTCTTCGAATCCTGATCCACATTTTATGCTAAACTATCCATCTCAACACTCTCAAATTATGCAGTCTGAATTTACGGATTCATACTTTGAACAATTTGATTTCAATCAATCAACCAATGTTTGTATAATATGATCTTGAACCACAAAACAAAGGAATTTTGGTTTTCTAGAATTCACAACTCTTCAACGACAAATAATTTGCATCGATTTATTTTAGTTAGAATTTAAATTAAAAAAAACAATAATCCTCGTTTATAGTAAAGTTTTGAATTCAGCAATTATTTCGACGTTTTGTTATCATTAACATTTGATTGTGATGCATTTTTAATGGCATCATTTGTTTGTTGTTCGATTTGTTTTTGTTGATCGTTAGATACTTGTTGTTTCGATGATGCATTATTGTCGGATTTTACTACATCGAAATTTTGACGACCTGATGTATTGTGTAACATACGTAACATGGTTCTATGCTAAAGATAAAATACTAATTAGTTTTTTCAAAGATAAAGTTTTGAATTACATTAGGAAGTGGTTCAGTTCGAGGTTCGTTTATATTATCTAAAATCAAATGAGATATCAAAGGTGAATACTTCTGCAAACGATTTCTAAACCGTCAGAATCTGTAATATAGTTAAAACCTTGTCGACCTGAGCTCCGTTGAAACATCATCATTAGTAATCTTCAAGCTCGATTATTCTTTTTTGACAAATAAACGCATTTCTCTTCATCACATGATAGTTATTGCACAATCATCGAGCAACAAAACAAAACAAATTATTACTCATAGAAAATCGCAAATATTTATTTATTTATCAAGGACTCAATGCCTTTGACAATTCGTTGTTCAACTTTTTCGAATGATTCGACAGTTGTATCAACAATTGAATATTGTTTATTTCTAAATTTTTCGATGACATTTTGCTTTGCTTGAACAGATGCATTCCAAACATGTCCTTCGAAATAACCAGGCGGATCGGGTGGATCATAATTTCTGCCTAGACGTCTCCGTAAACATTCTTCATATGGTAAATCGAAATAGTAGATTAAATCAAATAGATTCTCGTCACTTTCGGATAACGGAATATTAAAAATAAGAAAACCTTCGACAAGAAGTAAATCACATTTTGTACGATTCGATTTAATATCCTCAATGAATCGATCGATATGAAGTGCATGTAATGAATCCCAATCATGATGATTATATTTGTCTAAATGTACGTGATTAGGATCGTCAGGTGAACGAAAATAAAGATCCAAATGCATTGATATCACACGAAGTTTATACGGATCCGATGTAAATAAACGTTTCAATGATTTACATATCGTTGTTTTACCACCATTTGTCACTCCACCCAGGCCAACTATCACAGCATTCTCTTTGGAAGACATACGTAATCTGAAAAAAAAATTTCAATAAAAAATCAAACAAAGAGATTGTTAATTAGAAAATGCGGAGACGATCACTATGGTGATCAAGCTGAAAGATAATTTCCCATGGCAACGGTATTGAGTCGAGATCAACATCGAATTGATATTGTCGATTTGTTCGATGGTTTTTAAGTGTCATTTTTAAATTGATACAATCGAGTTCAAGCTCGAGAATATCATAAGATTCTATTGGATTACGTCGAGCATATCGTCGGTGTCGACGTGAACTATTTACAACGAAATAAAAGACACTAAAACACAGACGATCTAATCATTTTTTTCTGTACGATCGAAATTTTACTTTTTCATCCATCGATAGATTTGAGATTCATGAGGATTGTTATAGATCACTTGTTTTCCACCGATCCACCATCCGAATGACGATGACAATGGATCGATTATTTGATTTTTAGCATTTTTAATGCCAATAAAAGTGTTCGATGATGAAAGTTGATCGAATGAAAAATAAATTCGATGTACATCTTTGGTGAATATTGCGCCAATACGAATCGTACCGACTCGACCATCTTGACCGATATGTTCGACGTATTTTCCATCAATAGAAACAAGAATCGGTCCTTGAAGATAATCGAAAGTTAGAAATGAAGGTGAAGGTTGTGAAATGTACGAATGTTTAATATAAAAAATAATCGTCACAAGAAGAATCAATCCCAGAGAAATTCGAAATTGTAACGAACTTAAAAATTGTTCGATCTGTCTGAAACAAGTTCTGAGTTGCTCAATCAATGGAACTGATTCATCGATTCTATTCAATTGATCTTTCAATCGATACAAGTCGTTTGTCCATTGTTCAAAATGTTTTTCTGAAAAACTGAAAAAAAGAAGAAATAGAATCTCGTCGTTCATTGCATTACTTTGCTGATTTCTGTTTCTCATCAATTTGTAATTTAATCTGATTTAAATCTTTTCGTAGATGCGCAGTTCGCGCCCAAGCGTATTCGCTTGATTTCTGTCGATATTCTTGAAATAAATTATTGACAAGATTGAATTCATTGACAATTTGCTCGAAATGATTTTCTAATTCATTTTTATGATCGGTTATATGTTTCAAACAAAAATACTTTTCACATCCTAAACAACAATGCGCAATTATTCATTTTTGAGAACGATATCACGCAAACCATTGCAAGTAAACAATCCATTTGCATTCTTGTCAGACAGATCACATTTTGTACAAGGTGAGTTATTTTTCGTCATAATCAATAAAAAGCAAACTCATTTGATAAGCGTACTATTCGAAATGACAAGAACACACCTGAATAGTTAAATTAAATATTCAATAATTATTCAAAAGTATAGATGTCGTAGATATTTTCATTTTTTTTACTATTCAAAAATTAAGTTAAATAAATATGACGCATAGTTTTCTTAGTGATTAATGAATCACGTCAAGTTTATTTGAGTAAAAACAAAACGAAAGTCATTTGACACTCATTCACCGTTCCATCCACCTCGAACATAATTTGGATTGTATTGAATTCCATTTCGTTCGAGTAAAGCTTTGAATTCTGCTGGATTACGTCGTTCTAAATCTTGTTGATATTGTAATTCACCCGGCTCCCACAATGTGCCATTCATTCGTGCTCGTTGTTTTAAATCTTTACCACTATGACCTTGTTCTCCCGTTCTCCAATTCCACCAAATGCCACATTTAACACATTCGATCACATTGCAAAGACCTTTTTCTTTCAAAGTCAAATGTCGACATGTTGGACATTCGCGTAATTGGCCCGATTGAATCATTTGTTTGAAAGCTAAATAAAAAAAAACAGTTTTGATGAAATATTAATGAATTAAAAATGCGTTCTTACCAATATCTAAATCTCCGTCCGAGCCTTTTTCAATCGTTTGCGTCTTATTACAAATTGAGCAAGTAACTTCTTGTTTTTTCGATGGACCAAATTGCAAAAAGCCACCTTGTTGACATTCGATACATACTATAAAGTTTTCATTTCGTGCTAACTTTTTTAACATATACGTTGTTATGAATCTTAAGAGTTGTGCATGACTTAGTCGACCATCGTGAATTATATTCTCTGGACTACATGGTACCGGACAGATTTCAGCTGGACATGGTATCCATGGTAGGATTTCTCCGTCACGTATACGCATAGATAGATATTGATGAAAATCATCGAAACAAATCACTCGATGACCACAAGCTTTCATGGTAATCATCGGTTCGTTTTTATCATAGCAAATTTGACAAGCACGGAAGATTAATTCACCTTCGGGTTGATCGTTTTTATATTGAAGTGTTTGAAAAAGTTCAGTTATAAGTTCGTGTAATTGTGGTTCGGGTACATTTTTTGTTTGTTGATACTGATCTTTAAGGACGGCAAGATATTTGTCCAAATATAACTTTACTTCTTCATCACTCATCGGTTTTTCAACGGCTTCGATTGGTTTACGTTTTTTATCTTTAGTTTGAGGTAAAAAAGTTTGATAATCATCGTCATCGTCATCAAAATATTCATCATCATCATCATCATCATCGGCTTCTTCATCTTCTTCATCATCGGAATGTGATCGTTTCGACGAATCACTACTTCCGAAACTATGTTCACACATTTCACAAACTAAATATCCAATACGTTTTCTTATACTTTCGATCTTAGAAAGTCAAACTCTTACCTCGAACAAAGTCTCCAATATTTATAAATGAACATTTTGGACATGCAATCGATTTCTCACTACTATTCACTTCATCATTTTCGACCGTTTTTGTTCGGTAGGTATTTACTGTGTCACACTAAAAAAACACAACAACTTCATAGGAAATCTAATCTTTCAATTCAACTTACCATTTCACATTTGAGCACATCTTTTGATTGAATATATGTACAGGTAGCACAAGCATAAGTATCTGAACTTTCGCTCATATTTTTATCTACAATAAAATATATCTCGATAAGAACTGTTATTTTTATTATTAAATTTAAAAGCAAAATTTATATTTTCTCCAACATATCGTCGGTCGTTTGAGAATCATCGGGTAACGACGGTAATTGCATCGCAGATGATGCATTACTCGCATGTCGAATGAATGAACGAGTCGGAATCGGGTTCGTTTCATTCTTACGTCTAAAACAATTCAAATGTTTTTCGAAATTAAAATTAGAAGAAAAAAACTATTTCACTTTTCATGACGTTTCGGAATTGTCGATGTTTGATAATCGATTTCATCATTTCCTAATTCAAGTGTATTACTATCCTGTCGATGATGAAATAGCTTCGGTAATTCATGTTGACTTTCATTCTACAAATGATTAACTGGTTTTTTCCTATGGTTAAAAATATTCGTTATCTTTACCTTTTCATCTTCATCACTTGTGTCCATGTGATGTCGACGTTTATTCGATCTTGTTGACGTGTCTATAAATATGCAAATATGTAAACAAAGAATATAAAAGCGCGGACGTGTTTTGTTACCATGCTCGAATAACGAATGTTCGAGTTGATTGTGCAATTTAGCTAATTCAGTTTTCTTCGCATTCAAAACCAGAACAAACTACACGAGTAATAAACCAAACATTAATACATATTTACTCTTGATTTTTTAATCGATTACTTGTCTCATTATGCAAACATATAGGCGGAGGTGTCACTTTCTCTCTCTCTCTCTCTCATGATATGACTCCTTGCTAAATAAATCAATCATTCAACGAAAGCCCTCGTTTTCGCCGATTTTTTTTGCTTATAGTGATAAGGCTTTATCCGACGGCGAATATCTTTTTTGATATATCCCACGTAGGTGGTCTTATGATTGACATCACTACCTATACAGGTGAGTAGGTCTCATTGATAAATAAATAAATAAATATATATATATATAAGCTAGTTAATACGTCAAATATATACACAACGAAACACGAACGAAAAGAAAAAAACAAGGAAAAAGATAATTATAAAAAAAAGTTAAATGAAAAATTATTCGACACAAACACAGACAATAAATCGAAGTTTTCGAATGCAAACTCATCGTTCGTCAGATAGCAGTAATGGTTCGATGGCATCGAGTATATTCTCTATGTGCCCATTGGATATGGATACTCAATTGACTAATACGTCATTATTAGAACAAGATGACCAACAATCGAGACGTTCATCAGCAGATTCTATATCGAAGAAAACCAATCGAAAGCAACTATTTCAACGCGGTATTCTACGATCAACAAAACGTTCGAGAGATGATTCAGATCTTATTTCGATTAGTTCGACACAATCATGTTTAAGTCGTTTAATTGTTCATCCAATCATAGACGAAGATCCGATCAGTATTCGAGAAATATTACCACCAATGCAAACTATCGGAATCAAACTCACATCTGAACGTATTAGTCAATTAGAACAACGACAAGATGGTCTCGATCGAACTGTCAAAGTACTACTCGATGAATTGAAATCACGAGATAATGAACGAATCAAAGAAATCAACAAATATTGGTCATATATTCAATCGAATCTTCTCGATAAATATCAATCGAAAATCAATCCCTATCAATTATTTGAATCATTACGAAATTCATCTATCTTCAATAGTCAATATCAAACATTTCTCACTCTTAATCCCGATATAACTGGAATGATACTTGTTCTCACAACAATCCTATCTATGATTCATCAAGAAACGTCCATAGCATCGATTATGAAAGTTTTCTCACAACAAGAACAAATTCTTTTCGATGGTCTTCGTGATCAATTGGAATATGTCTTATCGTCATATACCGATGAATTATCGTTCATTCGTGAACGTTGTAATTACTATCGATCGAATCCAACCGATGAAAACAACTACAGTTGGATGCAAATCATTCAAACCGAATATCCGAATTTGATTGAGAAAATTTCCAATGACTATATTACGAAAATTCCTCAAATTCATTCGAATCTCTTTCAACTTCTAACGAATATCAAAATAAATCTACTTCGATTTCATTTTTCGTAAACGACAAATCTCGAAAGGTTACTTTTACCTTTTTGTACAGATCATTTTCAAGTTGTTCTTTTAAATCGACTGTACGTTCAATTGTCTGTATATGAAAATAAAAAACTTGTAGATTAGATAATGATAAACGACACACAATCTCGTTCTACTTGAAGAGCTTTTGTTAATTGAGTATTCAAACGTTGAATATCTTCGTTTTTTTGTTGATTTACGGTTTGTAATGTATCGATTTGATCAATCGTATAGTCCATGATTTGTTCTAAAATCTGATCAAATCGAAATGTTTGTTTATTTGTCGAAAAACAAAACGGAAGTATGTGTCACTTCTGCATTGGGTCGTTCTTCGAGCGGGATATTACCAATGGTTTTCAGTACGTTGAGGTCATGGACTTTTTCTTTCCAAATAAACTAAATAGGAAGTAAAATATTTGTATTGAAACTAAATAAATAAACAAAACGAAAACTATATTACCTCGATTCGACTTTTATCGATTCGTTTGCATGTATATATATACTTCGAATCCTTATTACTTTGGGAGAATGCACGTTGGGTATGGGAATAGAATGAATCATTGGATTCAGTTGGAAATTTCTTCGCTAAAGTACGAATTTGATTTTCATCGACTAAACGAACCGTGTTATTCGATGAAAATATAGAAAAGAAATCTTACGTTTTCCTATCCAACTTGTTTTTAAATTTGTTAATTGCATGGCTATCGTATTTGACTGTTCGTTGATCGTAGTTTTAACATAATATGTCTCTCCGACATCATCCGAAATTTTGATAAAATATGTGAATATTTGCGACATTTTTTTTTCAAGAAAAACCCAACGTTTTAGTGAGTCAAAATAAATTCTGTGTTTCTTTTCAATGTCATTTCACCACATACCGACAGAAATCCTGTTAGAATATTGATTCGCTCAAGTCAAATTCAGCAGATGTCGCAAAAACTCGTTGACGCACAGACAAGTCATTCAAGCGAAACAGTTATCGTAGTTATTTTGATTCATTCGAGCAATGGATCGAATTAAAAACATTACTGAATTCGTCGTTATTTCTAATCTCGAAAATCGAGCGCTCAATACCGGAATTAGCAAAGCTCAAAACTGGTGGAAAAATCGAAATAGTCAAACCAGTACCGATTCCGCATCGTCAGTCGCTCAATCTCAGCCAAAATCAATTCCACTCGTCGGAGAAATTCGTGGTCAATTATTAATCACCGTTGTTCGTGGTAAAGATTTACATGAATCTCGTTTTGCATCATCGACAACTCGACCTTATGTTGTTCTTGAATGCAATCAACAACGTTTTCAAACAGCACAATCGGAACCAAATTCATCAGTTCGTCATCCCGAATGGTCGGATAATAATGGTCCATTTGGTTTCAATATTTTCCAACCGAATATCGATCGTCTAAATGTTTGGCTTCAACAACAAGATCCGCTACGAAAACTCAAAGGAAACGAAACGAAAACATTGGGCACCTGTGAAATCAATGTCAATCAATTAATTGGACAAGAACAAGTCTGGATACCATTACGAAAAGATAACAAACCGGTCGGACAAATACTAATTCAAATCACGTTTTTGCCTAAAGATGATCTTCCTCCAGCGTATGAAAAAATATAATATCTCTCGTGTCGTTCTCTTTTCTCTTTCTCATTCAATAAAATTTATCCAGTTTTTCTTTTTCACTAGATGGTGTTTATTTTGTTTTTTCTCTATAACCAATAATGTCTAGCGTCGATGATCAACCAGTAACGACGAATCTTAGTTTGGATATTGAAAAATTGTTCGAAACTATTCGACAACAATCGGATAAACGTCAATTACTCTTGGATACTGTTTTGAAAACATTAAATCAATGGAAAACTGAACAAATTGAACGAATTGAAGAGATCTATTGTGATCATTTCAAGTTAATTTCCAATGAAAACAAAAATTTACAAATTCACGAACAGAAATTAATCGAACAATTGAAACAACAAGCTGTACAACCGATTGAAAATCTTCGAAATCAAATATCAACAAGCACGACAACGACTGTCGAACAAATTCAACAAACAGTTCATCAAGTTAGAAAAGAGAGTTCGAATTTGAACTGGAAAGTATCGACTTTTTTGCCATTAAACGAACCCAAAAAGACAAATTCGAAAAAAGTCACTATTTCACAAGATAAAGGCGTACCATTGAAACGTCTAGTGACAAAATTTGGAATTATCTCATCGATTGAATACGGAAAAAGAGATATTACCGATCATATCGAAGTAAGACGATTGACTTTCAACATGAAAATCAATTTCGAATGTCTTGTGTCGTAGAAACTCGAAGGTGTATTTCATCTGCCGACGATTGTCTGCTCGTATCTAACAGCTTGGAATCGAAAATCGAATATCGATGAAAAAGTTCTTCTATTAACCGAATATGTAACTATTATTCAACAAAGTCTAACGAAACGTCGAAGTGATTTCGATGTTATTCTTGGTATTCAATGTTTTTTTCATTACAATCAAATTATTCGAGAAAATAAACGTAAGTTTCAAAAACAAAATCTCTTTCAATTGATTGATTCACTTATTCGCTTCTTTTCAAGATGAAATGATGATATTTCTCTTGCAATTTTTCATGAATCATCAATGTTTAACCCGAAATCAAATACTCGACTGGTATCATGCTAAACATACGCAAGGTTATCAAGGCTTTCCGCAAGCTAAATCTCTAGTTAGTCAGTTTATTAAACAGCTAGACATTTGAAAAGATGCATTTTTCTTTGATCTTTATTTCGAAATAAAAAATAACGTATAATTATTTAGTTTCATTGGTAAAATGATCATAATTATTGCTTGACACATTTTCAATATAAGATCTAAATCAAATATCTCATGTCAACAATTAAAACAAACAACAATAAGAATTCTACTTTTTAAAATGTTCAATTTCTTTGTCATAAGCGTTCATATCATCCGATTGATCATCGACATTATTTGTTAATAATGTTAAATTTGCTCCACTATTGAATGGATCATAGAGCGGAAAATCATTGGTAAAAATCGATGATTCACTTGACGAATGTTTCCATGAAAGTTCATCGGAATTCGAATTACTTATTGTTGAATAAGTAGGCGATGGCCGACGAATAACCTGTGCGCCTGGTGCAGGTAAAAACGATGTCGTCGGTCGTTGAACGGGACCTGGTGCCGATGAATAACTGTTGACTGATGGAATGAAAACTGGTGCTGTAGCAACAAGATTTGATGTTGGCTTTGGATTCGTCCAAGGAGCTACTGTTGATTTAGCACGTTGTGTTGGTGGAGTGTTTGTTATTTGAGATTGATTACTATTTACAACTGATTCACATTTGTTGGTTTTAACTAGTTTGGGAGTGGGTTTTTTCATTGGCGGTGGTGGTGGAGGTTTAGGTTTGACTTGTTTGCGTGAAATAGTGATCCAATTGACCTCTTCCTCAGGTGATAATGGCTGTTCAATGATTGTTTCAGTGATCTTCGGGGTTGATTTGACTTCTTCCATTGGAATTGGCTCGACAACTGGTGTATCGCTTTGTTGCTCTTCGTTTTCTTCAGATAAGATTTCAGCTTTTTGTTTATTTTTCTTTTTTTTCTTATTCTTTTTTGTCGTCGTTGTTGTTGTTGTTGGTGGTGGTGGTGGTGTCATCGAATCATCACCATCGATATATTTTACTAATTCTTCGATACTGTTTTCATTCGGTTTAATCGACGGCTGATTTTGTTCGTTCAGATTTTCATTGGTTCGTTTATGAGATAATTTAATTCTCAAACGTTCTTTTCGTTCGATTTCACGATGATGAACAACGTCGTTCGATAATGAATCGTGAATTGACATACAGGTCAAACAATTCGTTGAATCCGAAAGTAAATTCGAACAGCAAAAATCGCAGATTTTCTCTTTCGACGCCGCTTGTCGAATTAGTTCGTCGAATTTAGCCGATCGATTCGCTGTGTCGGTCGTTGTTATCGAGCCGAATGTTCCCGGTGTGAATGAAACCGATTGAATTTTAGCTGTTAAAAGCGATGGACAAGGTGGAATTTCGGTTTTTTTGAACACACTTCGAAGATTATTTTGAAGTTTCGGTGGTAATTTAGGTGGTAGGAGAACTTCTGGTATTGGAATCGGTTTTTCATTGGAATGATTTTTCGGAGATTTTTTCTTTTTCTTCGATTTTTGTTTTCGTTTGAGAAAGAATTCGTGCTTTTGATTTTCACAATCCTTGTATAAACAAGAGATTTCCGACATGTCTTCATCGAATGTTAGAAAACGATTTAATAGATTCGTATAAACAGCGGGTGAACAATCATTGGTTGTTGTTGGCGAATTGCTTGTCGGTTGAAGTAAATCGATCATTGATAACATCGATTGTTGAATCTTCTTGTTCGTATATACATACGTTTCGTAGAGATGTTTATTGTACAAGAGCCAAGTTAAACGAAAGGATTTGAGATAGTTATCTTCCTGAAAGAGCAAAGCAAAGATTGGGGAAAATGTGAAATTCATATCGATGTTAACGAACGAGATAAGAAGCTAAAATCGAAACTTGTTTGGCTGATTCAATGAAATCATTGTATTGATCGAGAAGATAGGTTATAAACGATTGCACATCATTGGATACTTGTAAAAACGTTTGAGAACGTTGGAAAAGTTGATGACAAAGTTCAGTCACGTGTTCCAAAACGATGGATTCGATTTTTTCAAATAGAATCTCGGCATTTGCTTGTGTTAATCTATTCCGATAAATAAATTAGTTAATTTTAAAAAAAAATAAGTTAAAATCCTTTTACATTTGAATGTATTCTTTGATCTTTGACAGGTCACTTTCCGATTGAGTTTCTAAAAAAGAGACAAAATTATTGGTTAAACGAATCTCGAAGAACTTTACGGCGATGATTTTGATAGATCGATGTAATCATCTGTGCGATATCGAACCATAATTTTCTCGTATCGATTGGAATTAATTCCGAATAACAAGATGAAGATGGATGATCCTCTTCAGAACTCATATCGACACTTTTATTTTCGAATTTATCGTATGAGGAAGTCGAGTCCTTTGAAGAAAACAAAACGAACAGATAAGAATATTGGAAATTCACAACAATCAAAAAACTGTACTTGTTCGTGGAAATCCATTGGTAAAAACAAAACAGCTTCGACTTTGCGTTGCTATATTGCGCAATTTTCTCTTATCGATGATTAATTATTCCGGCTTCGACTGTGTATATAAATGACGCAAAAAATGATTCATTCAGTCGTCGATAGAGAAAGAAAAAGAGATTTTATTTTCATTTGTAGATTCCACTAGCCAATTAAAATTGGAGTATTTTGAAAAATTTTACTACCACTATATTATATTCTTCGATTGTATAGGAATATATTGAGGTTTTAATCGTGTCACTTTTTGTGATTAGAACAAAAAGAGAGTTTATGTCAAGAACAATCACGCAATGTTAAGAGTGAACAAACTATCGTTTTTATTTTTATCTCCGATGATCATAGTGTGTTTTGCGATAAGAACTTACAAAAAAAAGAAAAGAATGTCACATTCATTGCAATTCGAAAATGTTTCTGTTAGGATTAATTTTATTGTTAAATACACATTTTAGTTTTGCGCTTGAATGTCTAACGAATTGTACTGTTGGTCCATTTTCATTCAGTCAACCATTTTATATTCCCTACGGTCAATGTTTACAACGTGTTTCGAAAAACTATTGTTCGATTAGTTTGAAATTTAATTATAAAGAACAAACTTACGTTGCACATTTTGAAACCTATCCAATAACAAATGATTTCATTTACGTCACATCAGGACCCTATCTGTCCTATACAATCGATTATACTTGTTCAAATGACGCTAGTTGTGCTGCTTCCTATGCAGAAGATTTATACGATGAAATGGTCAGTCGAAATTACGATGCCGAACGTATCTACGGGCAGATAGCACTCTATATCGAAAATTCAGCACGAGAACAACCACTTCGATGCTATGATTTGAATAATGAGATAGTTACTTGTTTGCCTGATGAAATGTGCTCGTTAGAATATAATCAAAATAACAATCGAATTCAATCACGTGGCTGTGTGATGAGTGATGTAGCACGAATTGCTTTTTATGATAGTGGAACATTTGCTTATTTTGATGTGCATTGTGAAAAAGATTTATGTAATGATATGCTTACATTTTCACAAATTCAAACGATTTTTACAAATAATGATTTAACTGATTCAAACGGACGAAAACGATCGAATTCTGCCTTTCGACAACAAATAACTTTTTCGTTTTCTTTTTTGATATTTTTAATAAATTATATATGAACTGATTTCGAGCGTCCTCTATCACGCGAATGCTCATTAGCTACAGACGATGACGAGAAACTTTTCATTTTTCATTTTTCATTCATTTTAATATCGACAACAATGGGTGATCGATATAATATTCATAGTCAACTTGAACATTTACAATCGAAATATGTTGGTAAGTTGATTCGATTTTCGAAAGATTTGGAAATCAAGTTCCGTTTTTATTGTTTAGGTACCGGTCATGGCGATACTTCAAAATGGGAGTGGGCATCGAATATTCATCGAGATACATATGCTTCGTATTTAGGTCATTTCGATATGTTAAATCACATTGCTTTATGTGAGAATGAAAGTAAAGCACGAGTCAAATTTCAATTGATCAAAAAAATGATTCAGCCATGCGGTCCACCTCATGAAAAAATGGACGAAAGTTAAACATTTTTCGTGTTCTCTCTATGTTGTTTATTTCGTAATAATAAAAACAAAACAAGCACAAGCTAATGTTATCATACGATGATACGCTAGGATAAAGAATTCTTTTCTTATAGATAAACGAAAAACAATGATGCATTTTCGTAGATATTTTAGTTCGTCAATAAAAATCACTAATGATTTAATTGAAAAAAATCTTAAATCTTATCTTAATAAGTGTAGTTATGTCGAGGACTTAATTGAACGTAATCCGAATTTGAATTCTCGCCCAAGAGCTTCTATACTTTTGCCACTTTATTCGAATTCATTGACGAATCAAGTCGAAATTTTAGTTCTAAGACGTTCAGAAAAAGTTCGAGAACATACGGGCATGATTGGTAAGTGAATAACACACACAAAAATTCAAACTTCACTCGTATTCGTTCAGCATTTCCTGGTGGAATGACGGATTCAACTGATATCGATGCTGTACACACAGCAAAACGTGAAGCTGAAGAAGAAATCGGCTTATCATCATCGAATTATTCGATTCTCGGTTGTCTACCGCCGATTACGGATTCACGAGCAGTTATGATTACGCCTGTTGTTGCGTTGTTAAATTCTAAATTTGAAAATTTTCGTTTACTACTCGATGAAACAAGCGAAGCATTTTATCTTAATCTTGAACAATTTTTATATCGAAAAAATAACTATCGACTGACAAAAATCGGCGATCATTTTGTTACACATCAATTCGACATTGGATCGAATCATATTTGGGGCGTAACAGCTTTTCAATTGATCGTTCTCGCAACGATTATCTACCGGCAAACGCCTGAATTCGATTTCTTTCGTCACCATCAACAGCTCGATCTCGATCGTCTCTGTCAACAATTGAAAGAACATTTTCATCTTTGTATATCTACTATTCAAAAACAACTAATCAAAAGTCAGCTTGATGATGTAGGCCAGCTAAAATAAAACAAAAAAAAGATAAGAGTTACTTTTGTCATGAGTTTTTACTTGAGAAAAAACGGTTTATTCCGTGTTGTTAAATGAGTAATGAAGTAGGTTTCGCGTCAATTCTTGGAATTGATAATGAAGAATCTATTCCTGAGCTACGACGATTAGAATCTTTATTAAATAGATTTCATAATGAGCAAACATATCAAAACGAAGATTTATTGGATAGTATCGATGTATTTATTCGACTTTTGCAAGTTTTATGTCGAGATTATTTTCCCAAATTTCAATCAATTGATTTACAAAAACGAGAAGTTCTATGCGAACGTGTTTCGAACTTATGTCAACCATTGAAAAAGAAATTCAAACAAATTCTTTCCAATCAAACTTGGCAATTATTTGTCAGTCAGACACTAACATTTGGTCGTCTGCTAAGAACTGATTTTACACGAAAACCATTGGAATTCGCTCGAAAAGCTCGAATTTTCAAAGATCTTCCGAAAAATAGTCAAATAGAACTCATCAATTTAATTCAACGAATGAAAGCTAAATATCCACATTCACTAGCCGATATTCTCGATGATGAATATCAACAAATACAAAAAATAGATCGAGACAATTTCGTCATTACAGTTATTGGCAATGCCAAAGCATCGAAATCAAGTCTCATTAATTATCTCTTAGACTTACAAGTTTGTCCAACAGGAAATCAGCCCACAACTGCTCGATTAACTAAAGTAACCTACGGTCCTCAATTGATGATTTCACTGGTTAAATCATCGGATGAGTCAATTGAAAAATACACATTCAATAATCAATGTGAACTATTCGAAAAAACGAAAGAATTAATCATACTTAAAAATGAACAACGTAAAAGCAATCTATGCGAAGATATTGTTGTCATAGAACTGCCGATTGATGAATTGAAACATGTCGAACTGTGGGATGTTCCTGGTTATGATGAGAATCGAGTGATTAATCAACGAATTGAAGAGATCTTGAAAAAAACCGATTTGATTCTTGCAGTTTTAGCTCAACAGGAAACTCTTCGACAGACAACTATCGATCTAATAAAACCCTGTCTCAATCAACAAAATAATCGACGATCAGTAACAAAAATCTGTTTTATTATCAGTCAAATCGATCGATTCTATGCCGACATTCAAACACACGAAAGTCGAGATGTTTGTCTACAAAAATTCTACGATCGAATCTGCGATGAGCTACCAGCAAATTTTCCTCGAATTTCTTATCAAGACTCGAATCAATTCATTCCCATGTGTACAAGTTATCGTTTCAACCCGCAAGACTATCTCGAATGTCGAGAAAATTTCCTTTTCAAATCATCGGAATGGTTTCAGCAAGCATTGCATTGTTTAATTCGACAGCGTACTGATTTCTTTCTCAAAACGATTCAACAATTTTCACATTATGACAATCTAGTTCGACAAAATGTTCGTTTCAATCGAACGAAAGACATATTCAATCAACGTTTTCAAATGTTTAGCCGACAATTAACCGAAAAAATCAATGAACAATTTACTCAAATCAATTTACAACTCAAACAAGCAATCGAAGATATTGTTCAAATAGCAAAAAAGCTTTTCTATCAATCAGAAAGTCTTGAGACAATCGAAAATTATATTCAAACAGAAATCTTCAATGCTTTTCGTCAAATTCTAACCGATCAAAATCCAGATTTAATCAATCAAATCGCTCAATTATCCACACACTTCTCCAATACAATCGAATTAAAACCTCCGGAAATACAAATCCTCAAGCAAGTTCTTCGAGAAACACTTGACAACGATTATTATTCAGATATAATCGTGCAGTATCATCATACATCACCGTACCATCTATCAGCATATTTTTCGACGATTGCCGGTGCTCTTTCGGATACGTTGAAAGCAACATTAAGTTTGCCTCTTGGTGATGTAGAAAAATTGAAATTAGCCTATGGAAAATTTCGTCGACGAGGAACATTTGTCGAAGAGAAAACATTGAATTCATTAACAAATCTTGCTCAAGAATTAATGGAAATTCTTACAGAAAAATTAGAACAAAGCACTGAGAAAACTCTTCAAACGATTCTTAAGAATCAATTAAATCGAATATCAAACGATATTAATAATAAAGCACAAAAGTATCTTCATTCATCGATGGATAGTATGAAAATCGAACATATCCGACAGTTTTACACCGAAAATGCATTGACAATCACAAGAATCTATTTAAATATTCTCGATTTACAATTTCAACTTGATTATGGGTCTGATTTTGAAATCTTTCTCAACGAACGATTAGATGAACAATGTCAATTTGCTGTTTATGCTGGCCTTTTAAAATCGAAACCAGTTGCAGCTAAATCCATTCGTTTGAAAGATTTTAAATTACAAGAAGTTCTCTATTTTCGAGAATTAAAACATCGAAATCTTATTAAATACTACGGTATCAAACGTATTCAAGAAGATAGATATTATATTTTCATGCCACGACTTGATTGTGATCTATCGGTTTATTTACAAGAGCATAAGAATGAAATGAATTCAATGTTCATGGATAATATAATTGTTCAGATTATTCAAGGTTTAGATTATATTCATACACAATTGGAATTAGTTCATCGTGATATTAAATTAGAAAATATTCTCGTTGAAAAACAAAAACGAAGATTTCTAATTGCAGATCTCGGCGGTGTTCATCAACAACCGATAACGAAGATTTATACGGATGATTATGCGCCACCGGAACTATTTTCGAATAATAATCCGGCATTGATTACGGATAAATATGATATTTACTCACTGGGAATTGTGATAAGAAGAATATTAGAATTCACTAAAATGAATGATAAATTAATTGAATTTTGGAAAGATTTATCGATGAAATGC
>ERZ778024.1888-NODE-1888-length-21443-cov-6.433421_pt1 | contig 21443 bp, 22 predicted proteins | sample MGYA00375754_ERZ778024 | MGnify/ENA primary metagenome ERZ778024 (study PRJEB29350, sample SAMN05389827) | bioreactor metagenome | isolation source: Thiocyanate bioreactor | place: South Africa: University of Cape Town | collected 2014-02-18 ...
CAAAGTTTGATTTTTTTTTTTTTTTGAATACAAATAAAAGAATGCTAATTTTTGAAAAAAACATAAAATTAGATCATTCAAACATATGGAGGTGAAATTGTTGATACAATTTATGATTGTACTCATGTCGCAACTGGTTTATTTCTCTTTCCTTTTAATTTGGTTCTAGAAAATATTTTTTAATTTAATTTTTTAAAAAAATAAAAAACAAAAAGATAAAATAAGACGTACAATCAAATTTCTTTGTGCTATTTCTCTTGGAAAAATTATTGTGGATTTATCTTGGATTGATGCTTGTGCGAACATGAGATGTTTAGTTGGTAATTTTTTATTTATTTTATTTATTTTATTTTGTTAACTTTTTAATTTCAATTTTAATTATTATTAATATTAATAGATGAAAAACAACATTTGCTCAAAGATCCTCCAGTTGAAAAACAATACCAATTTTCATTAGGTGAGTCTATTAGAAGGGCATCAGAAAAAAAACTTTTTGAAAATTATAAGATTTATTTGACTCCAAATGTTCAACCTGATCATAAAGCAATGAAAGAGATGATAGAATGTTCAGGAGGAGAGGTAAGAAAGAAAGCAAAAAAAAGAAAGAAAATTACTTTATTTTAACAAATAAAATAAAATAAAAAGATTGTCACAAAAATTGATTCTCCAAGCGAAGATTTAATTGTAATTAGTTGTGAAAAGGATAAAACAGATTGTCAAAAATTAATAGGCAAAGGGTTTGACGTGCATTCAAATGAAATAGTCTTAACAGGACTTCTAGTTCAACATTTAGACCTGACAAAATATCCTTTCAACATTTTTATTCTCCATTTCTTTATTTTATTTGATTTTTCTTGTTTTCCTTTTATAATTTCTTTTTTTTAAAAAAATCAAAAATTCAAATAATTATTCCTTAACTTTCCTCAAGTTTCAACTCGATAAACAAGGAAAACCAATAGAAGAGACTCACCAAAGGAGGAAAAAAAAATAGATTGATACATATATTTGAGTTGTTGTCTTATAAAAATTTTTGAGTTATAAATATTTACATTGTAGAAATTTTGTATGGAATATTTTTATCTTTTGCTTTTCTTTTCCTTGGATAACCTAAAGAATGTGATTTTTGATTTTTTGCTTCATCAGCAAGTTGAGAATCCAAGATATCTTCAAATTCTTCATCTCTTTCAATCTCTTCTTCAGTTCGCTCATGATCTCTAGAAATATTTGGATCCGCACGAATTTCTTCTGCTTGTTTAAAATCAAAAGGTTTTGGTTTCCAATCATAAAGTGCACTTTCTTCTTCTCCTTCTTTTAAATCCCAAGGGTAAGGTGGTTGTTCTGGAGCATGAATAAACCATTTTGTTTTCATATTTGGAAGAACGAATTTATTTTGAATTAATTTTGGAATTTGAGATTTGAAAAGTTGGGTTAAAAAGTAAAATTCATATCCATTAACGAGGACTTGGACATCTGTTTGAAACTTCGGCATATAATAAAATCCAAAAGAATAACCAGATTGAGGAACTTGACGAAATTGATAAAACATTCTTCCTGATATTTCAGTAATTCTAATTGAAAAAGTAAAAGTAAGTCCAATTGTTGTTCCAATTTCTGCAATAAATGATAATCCTCCAACATAAGAGACATCAAAAGCTAAAGTTAATTCTGCATCTGGTTTACGAAATTTAGAAGACTCTTGTGAATTTGATGATCCTTGTGAGAAATTTCGATTTGGACTACTGGTATTATCATTATTAGATGTAGCCGACGAAGTTGAAGAAGTTGAAGAAGAGGTTGGAGAAGTTGGAGAACTAGGTTGATTATTATTTTTTGTATTTCTTGAAATAACTGTTACATTATCAAATATTGGTGCAGAATCTCCAATATAATAATCTTTCAATAATATTTGTGATGGTTCAGCTAAGATAATTCCAATTGGGTCTCTTTTAAGATCTATTAATTCTCCATGAATTGCTCTCGAGATTTCTCTTTTCATTGCTTCTCCATCTCTTAATTCACTCCACAATCGAGCAAAAATAACCTATTATTTTTAATATTAGAATTAAATTTTGTTATTATTTATTTAACTTTTAAAGAATTTTTGTTTTTTTTAAAAAAAGAAATATACATTAACCCACATACAACTTTCTTCTCCTGAACTTCGATCCAATTCTTCCATTTCCTAATATTGTAAATATTAATAAAATAAGTAACTAATTCAATAATTCGATCAATTAATAAGAAATGAACATGAATCAAACAAATAATATGAAGTATATTAAATTAAAGACAAATAATAATGCAATTCTTACTCTTATTTCCTCTTGAGTCTTTTTCAAATCAATTGGTTTAATAAGAGGAGGAAGAGGCTTTGAGAACCTTGGTTTGAAGTAATATCGATACAACAACAACACCTGAATTATACAAGGAACTACAATCCCTGCAATAACACCTCCCCAATACCACATTTCTTATTGTCTTCAACTTCAACTCCTATCTAATATATTGTTCCTTATTTATTTTCTTCTTCTTTGATTATTATTCCTTTTAAAGTTCTTCTTCTTCTTCCGTTCTCTTTATTCTATTGAATTTAATTTAATTTAAATGTTGTTGTTATTGTTGCTTTTCCTTCGATGAGGAATGAATGCAAGAATGTTCAATTTGTAAATATAAATAGTGAGTACCTTATTGTTTTATTGCTTTCTTTCACAAAGAAAAATTGAATTTGAAAGTATTCCTAAGTTGACTTATTATAATGTTGTGTTGAACCTATTATTATTTGTTATTGTTTTATTTGTTTATTTATTTGTTTTATTCATTGTTTCATTGTTTTATTGATTGTTTTATCGATTGTTTTACTGGTTTTATCGTTTGTTTTATTGATTTATTATGAAATTGTTATGATTGTTTGCAAACAATCAGTTCATTGATGAATTGGTTTCCTTTCGGCAACATCATCTTCAAGTCCTTCAATCGTTATCATGTGGAGGCTGATAGTTAGGAGATTTTCTAGGTTTGATTCAGTTTCAATATTCTTTATTTACTAATTCACTAATTCTTTCTTTCATCAACAAATTCAAATAAGACTATGCATTTCAGCGATCTCAGAACTATGTAGATAGTGAATGTAAATTATTGTAATGTCAGTGAGCATCAAATTAGAGTTTTCCTAAAGGTAGTCTATATCTTTGCATTTCTTTCTTTATTGAAAGATTCATAACCATTCCTTGATCAAAAGTTTACGGAGAGATGGACTATTTGTTTTAGTTTGCAAAGATCAACTTCAATTCGTAGCATTAATCTGTTTAGATAAGTTAAATCATATACAGTAGTGTGTTCTATATGGTCTCATTATACTGATTCCTCTTAGTTTTGATTGCATTCTCTGTGTACGATGAGTTGTGCTTTTATATCCTCATCGGAAAATGATGATATTGGATTTTCTTCTTTGAATTTTTTTAGCATATTTTTGTAGAATTGGATCCAATCCCTAGAATTAGAAGGTGGTGGTGCGTCTTTATAAATGTCATTTTTATCGGCCCATTCATTAATGACTCTTTTCTTCTTCTTTTCAGGTTTTATTTTATTTTTATTTTATTTTTCTTTTTATTTTTATTTTTATTTTTCAAAATTTATTAAAAAATAAAATCACTGAAATCAAAATAAAATTAAAAGAAAGGAGATTTGAGGCATCAACAATTCCGTTCCACATTTCCATTTGCACAAACAATCCAAGATGTTAAAACATTTGAAGATTTTGGGGAGTATAATGAAGCAGTTAAGATCTCACTACCCACGATGTATCTTTTGAAAGTTTGAACAAGAGTATTGGAAAAAAGGAAGTTAGATTCATTCTCAGGGATGATGTTAAATGCTTGTTTGGTGTATACTTGAAGGGTCTTTAGTGTTTGCTCTCGAAAAGTAGGAAGTGGTGAACTTTAGTGAACCTAACCATTTATTCAAATCTAATATTTGGTTCTGTGGAGATTTTTTGCCATAAGCTTCATAGACTTAAAGAGAAATTTGATTTTGAATTTTATCTCAGATTGAGTTTATCAATCTCATTCTTCTTGGTTCTCAATTAGATCTCAATTATTTGCCTGTTTTTTTGTAAGCTGGATTGACTTTTGAGTATTATTGTGGTTTAAATTTCTTTTTTCCTTCTCGAAAAATTGCAAGAATATTAAAAAATCACAAATAAATTTATTCATTTGGTTTTCTTTTTTTGTTTGCTATATTTTCATATTTACTATTATCAGTTCCATAAAATCGATCCCCAAAATTACCTTTTGATTAATTTTATTTGTTTTTTTTAAAAAAAAAATTACAAAAAAAAAAGAATTTTGAAAAAAAAAAAAATTACCAATTCCAGGAATAATATGAAATAAGTCATTTAATCCTTTGTCAACTTCTGTAACAACGATTTTGACTTTAGGGAAGGCATAGGCAATTGAATGTAAACCTGAGAAAAAAAAAAAAGTTATTAGAAATTCGAAAGTTAAAAATAAATAAAAGATTTTACCTTGAGGTGTTGCAATTAAGGAAATAAACACAATTTTTTCTTGAGGAACTCCATGATCAAGTAAAATTCGGATTGCCATTAATCCTGCAGCTCCTATTGAATTTAATTTGATTTTTAAATTGATTCTTTCTTCTCATTTTTTTTTTGAAAGAAAGGAAAGAAACAAACCAGTTGCTATTGTTGCATCCATTAATAACACTTTATTGTCTTGAATATTTCTTGGTAATGAACAATAATGAAGCTATTGTTATTTTTTGAAAATGACAAAATTAAGTGAAATTCTTATTTTACAAAGAAAAAGAAAAATGTATACTTGCGGTTCTCCAGATTCCACATCAGTTTGAATTAGAATTTTACCAATTCTTACATCTTTTTGAATATGGTGGAAAGCATTCTCTAATGTTACTCCTTTTTTTATTTTTTTTTTTTTCAGAATATTAAATCATTCAAAATTATTCGAATAAATTATCAACCTGCTCTCACAATACTAACTCCACAAACATCATCCATTCTTTCTCTTCCTAAGTATCTAATTTTTATTTATTTTCAGTTTTTTTTTCTTGAAATCGTTTCAAAATCTTTTTTAAAAAAACTAACTTTGAAGTTGTTGGTGTTTCAACTGTTGTATGAACAAATTCGAAATGACTTAATGCCTCCTCAATAATAATTCTAAATAATCTTTGAGAATAAAATATAAAATCATCTCTTGATGTTGTACGATCTCGAATAATAGTATGAAGCATCTTTCAGAAAGAAAAGAAAAAAATCATGAAAAAAAAAAATCCAAATTGAAGAAAGTAAGAAAGTAAAAAAAAAACTTTAAGTTGCCTAGTTGGACGAAGAATAGTCACATTAGAAGGAATTTCATCAGTAGGTGTAGAAGCTAATTCTTGTCTGAAATTAAAACCTCTTTCCTCTAATTTTCTACGAATATGTTTTCCAATTAAATCAATGGCAACTATTTTTTTTAAAATAAAAATTAAAATAATTAATTAATAAAGTTAAAAAGGAGTAGAGGAAGAAAGAAAGAGATTCTTAATTTAATACCAATATTATCTCCTCCTCTAGGAATGATTACATCAGCTGTATGAATTGTTGGTTTAATATATTTTTCATATGCTGGTCTTACAAATCGATTATATTGCTAGAAATTTTTTAATTGCTTTAATAAAAGTAAAATAAAAATAAAAATAAAAATAAAAATAAAAAAACGAACAGAAAGAACTCCTTTAATATCCCTTCCTCTTTCAGCAATATCTCTTTTTACTAATTTTGATTGATAAAAAAAAAAAGAGATCATTGATTAAAAAAAAAAAAGAAATCATTGATAAAAAAATTCAAAGAGATTTTACATCTTCTTGCAAGCCTTACATCATCATCTGTGGCAACAAATATCTTCAAATCCATGAGTTTTGATACCTCCTCAGAATATAATGCAAATATACCTTCAAATACAACAACATTTGCTCCATAAACAATTTGAATTTCTTTACTCCTTTTATTTGTTTCAAAAAAAAATGATTGAATTAAAATTCATTGTAAAAAAAAAAAATCTTACCTTTGGTGAGTTGAGAAATCATATTGTGGAAGCTCTACTTGTTTCCCTTTCTTAATCTCCTTTAATGTTTTAATCAACAACTCAAAATCAAATGCATCTATTTTTTGAAAAAAAAGTAAGTAAATGCAAAATTAACAACTTAATTACTTAATTAACCAATTAATTAATTACCAGGTGAATCAAAATCATAATCATTATTCTTTGCTCGAATCAATTGCTCAGGGGTTAAATTCTTATAAAATGAATCCATTGAGAGAACAACAACCCATTGAACTCCAAGTCTTTCAATAATTTTTCTATTTCAAAAAAAAAAAAGAAAAGATAACTTAATTATACATTTCAAAAGTAAAAAATTGAAAGTAAAGAATCATAAAATCAGAATAGAATCAATAAATAAATCAAATAAATAAAAATTCAAACTTTGCAACAGTTGTTTTCCCCGAAGCAGTTCCTCCAGCACATCCAATCATGAATGGTTCCACAACCTGTCCTTCTTTTGAGTACCAAGGAGGTCTTCCTGAAGTGAAAACAGTCTTCTTATTCTCTCCAAATGAGACAGGAATCCTATGAGGTGAGGTTATAGACGCCCTTCTCTCAAAGGGTGGCTTCTTAAATGGCTTCTCTGTCTCAACCCCCTCCATGTGTTTTTTTTCAACCCTTTTTTTTATGCCACCATGTTTTTTTTTCCTCAAAAAAAAGTGAGTCATTGAAATTTTGCTTTGATTCTTTCTTTCTTTCTTGTTTTTTTGAAATAAATCAATTTCAAGAGGAATATTTATCCAATTCACAGTAATAAAAGCGAGGAAAAAAAAAAAAAAAAATAATTGCTTCCTTTTGATATCAATTATTATTATTTTTTTTTCTTTTGAAAAAATGATAAAAATGATACTATTTCACAGCCTTATATTTATTTACTAGATAATACACTCTTTCCAATCGAATTTCCAACTTTCACAAGAGTTTCCAGTTGTTTTTTACTATTTACAACAATATCTGGATCAAATTCTATTGCTCCTTTTTTCCAAAGACAAATTATAGTTGAACCTCCGAATGCAAAGTAACCAATTTCATCAAGTCGTTTGATTGAAGTTTTGGGTCGACTAAAGAAAAAAAATTTAATTTAACCAGAGATTAAAGAATTTGGAAGGAAAAAAAAAAAAAAGAAAACCTTGTAATAACAATTGAACCAACAAGCATTGCACCAATAATCACATAAGCAACTTGACCAAATTCTTTTGAATCGATGGTTGTGATAGTTCTTCTATTGTCTGTGTAAACATCTACATCTCTTTCTCTAATTGCCATAGGATTAACAGTGAAATAAGTTCCAGGAATATCAATGAATGAACCTATTATTTAAGTTTAATTTTTTCAAAAAAGAAAAAAGAAAAGAAAAAAGAAAAGAAAAAGAACCTAGAATACCATCTACTGGAGCATGATATCTATGATAATCTTGAGGTGCAAGCCTAAAAATTGCAAGAGATCCATCTTTATAATAATTTGCAAGATCCTTATTTTGAAGTAATGATTTGAGTGAAAATTCTTTTCCTTTAATCCATAATCTTGTTGCATCAGTTACAGTAGGGAAAGCCATCATTCTACAATCAGCTGGTGAAACAGCAACTCTTGGATCTTCACTTGCAAGTTTTCGAACACCTATAAATTGAAATAAATAAATAAATAATAAATAAAGTACCAAAGTGATTGAAACAAACAAAAATCATGAAATAAACCTGGTTTTAATTTTCGATAAAAGAATTGATTAAAATTTTTAAATGATTCAACAGGTTCTAAGATTTCATCCGTGTTCAATTGATGAAATTCAATAAAGGCTATTTATGATTCATTTTCAAAAAAATATTAAATGGAGTTGAAAAACAAGAAAATAAATCAGATAAATAAAAGATCTCACCTCGAATTCCTTCTTTACTTTTTGGATCATTAAATTTTTTTCCTTGTCGAATTGTCATATTATTTAAGAAACCACGAGCAATTTTAGTATCTAAAGTTTTCCTTACTTTTGAAAATTTATTTCTATATAACATTCGAATTCCTAAACGAATATATGAAGGCATCTTTTCTTCTTCTAAATGTCCAGTTTCTCGATTGTGAACAAGAACATTCGCTTTTATTTATTTATTTGAGAAAAAAAGAAAAACCAAAAAAAAATTATTTAGAAATAATGTCATACCATTATCTGCCCCAATATCATATTGTCCATTAGCAACATAGTTTACAATTCTTAAAAACCATCCTTTTCTAGCATAACTTTCTGTTAAAAATCCTGCTGTAACTAAGTCACTTGGCTAAAATTTTTCAATTCATTATTTTGAATTTTGAATTTTGAATTTTTTAATTGTTGTTATTCAGGAAAAAAAGAAAAGAAAAAAAATACATCAGTTAATCCTTGTCTTCCTGAGGCTGCAAGTCGAACAGAATCGTCAGTTCCTTCATTAATCAATTTCTAAAAATATCCAATAATAATTCAAACTCTATTCAAAAGAAAGAGAGAAAAAGAGAAAGAAAGAAAGTATACTTCTAAAATTATTCCAAATATATCATGTTCTGGACTCAATGTATTTGAGTAATCAATAAGTTCAAGTATATTAACATCCCTTTTTTCATAAGTATACCATCAGTATTTTTTGAGAAAAAAAAAAAAAAATTATAGATATTACCCATCATCCCCTTGAGTTGAAAATTTTTGAAAAAGAGGTGCAATATTGTCTTCTGAAACAGCAACATCAACACTATTAGCAAGAACCCAGAGATCACTTTTGTTAATTTGGTGATCTATTCAATTTTTTTTATCAGAAAAAAGTTTTTTTTAAAAAAAAGAAGGGAAAAAAAAAAGAAAAAAAACCTGAATCTATATAATCTTCAGCAAGATGAAGCCAAAAATTCTTTTTCATTTCAGAAAAAGGAGTAAATTTTCCCTGAATATGAAGATGTGCTGAACTTGGAGAATCTTGTTTCTTGGTATTCTAATAGGAAAGTTTAAAATTATCAAAAGAAATCGAAAAGAAATAAAAAAAGGAAAAGAAAAAGAAAATTACAAAAGGTATTTGAACATTAAATCCATCTTTATGTGTAATTATCTCGTTCATAGGAATAGAACAAGATGAAATTAATGCATTTTCACTGAATTTACTTTTACCATAAATTGAAAATTTCACAATATAGCCCTTTTCATTCTCTCGAACAACCAATAATAAGAAGATATTCCAATCAGCATCAAAGCTTTTTTTAAAGTTTTTACTTCTAAATGTTTTTGCTCCAAATGCAGTAACAAGGAAAAAATCTGATTCTGGACGAAAATTAACAGCTCTCAAAACTTCCAATTTTAAGATTCCAAGAATTTTTTGAGGAGGTATTAAATTTGAAGAATCCTCAATTTTTGAAAAATTATTAATAACAGGACTATCATCTTGAACTTCTTCCCATTCATCCAAATTTATATCAACTATTATTGATTGAAATGTTAATGAGAAGTAGAAGAAATTGATTTCAATTCTTTTTTATATATAAGATGATTACCTAAATTAGTATAGCTTCTTTGTAGATCTCCATCTTTTTCAAGAGCTAAAAGGTCAAAATCTTCGACTTGTAAATTCTTTTCAATACCATTTTCGATTGTTTCTACTTTTAATTTTTCATTTTCTTTATTATTTTCATCTTTCTGTACAATTTTATCATTTTCAATTTCCACTCCAAGAGTTTTATTTATAATACATTGAGATTCTTGAATAGTTCCCATCTTTATTTTATTTTGATTTTGTTTTCAAATAAAAGAAAAGACAAAAAGAAAAATTATTAAACCTTTAAGTTAATTCGAGGAGGAAACTTTGCTTTTGGATCAAGATCATACCAATTTTCTTCTGCTTTACTAAAAGATGGATCTTTAAGTAACTCTGACATCACAGCTAAACTAACCTAAATTATGGATTGTAAGTTGTTTTTTTTTCAATCAATCAATCAATTAAATAAAAATAAAATCAAAACCTCTCCTACAAAAGATCTTCCGATTGAACTAATATCCCAAACTTTAAAATTAGCTATAAGTGCATCCCAATTATCTTGAGGGATCAAAAAATCAAAAAACACATTTAACTTTGGATTCGTTCCTTCAATTGGTTCCGTTGTTTGAGTTAATTTAATATTAGAGTCCAAAAAATACAAACAAAGGTCAATAATTGCTAAAATAAATATTTAAATGATTTAGAAATATGATTATCAAATAAAAATCAATTCAAATCAAAGTTTACTTATTGGAGAACGATTGTTGACTTTTGGAAAAAATCCTTCAAGGATTTGAATTCGGAGACCTGAATTTGAATGTTCCATTCTTTTTCCAAACCTCCTTGTATAATTATACAATTAACTCCAATATCTATATCTATCTGGAATTTTGTTGTTTTTATTAATGTCAAATTGAAAAATTGAAAAAAATTGAAAAAAAAAAAAAAAACTTTTTAAAAGTTTTAAACCTGAATTTCAAGCCAAGACTTGGATGTTGTTCCAGTTCCCTTCCAATTCCAATGACCTCGATTCCAAGTCTTTCCTTTATCTATTCAAAATTTAAATAAATGTATGTTAAAATAAATATAAAACTTGTTATTGTATTGTTATTTCAATTGTTGATGAACTTTTATTTTCAGGTTTTTTTTTTTTTTTCCAATTTTCTTTTTCTTTTCCAATTCAATTATTATTGAAGTTTATTGAAAGAATAATAATAAACAACTAAAGGATAATTTAGTTTTAGAGATCTAAGTTTGAAAGTTTGAGATTAGATCTAAAAGATGTGCAATTAAAAAACTTATTGGGTTTACCACGTTTCTGGACAAAATTGAAAACTTTTTTTTTTTTTTTTGTAAAATCAACAAACCCCAAAAACCAAACCAAACAAACAAATAAAAAAAATAAAAAATAATTCAATTTCAGCTCCTTTGTTTTAAACAATTTCAAAAAACAATTAGAATTTCAATTTTTAGAATATAATTGCAATAAAATATAAAGAAAGAAATGAATCCTTCATGAAAGAGTTTTAGGATTCTAATTTCTGAAATTATTTTTGGTGATTTCATTTCAAACATCAGCGAGATCAGGAATTGGAGGATTGGTGTTTGATGCATCATAAAATGTGAAATCATTGAGATTACTATTGAAATTCATGGATTTGAATCATTTATTCATTTTTTCCACATTTTGAATTGGGATTGAGATCCCGGTTTGAAAATTATTATCCAATATTATGGTACATCATCTTAGTCCAGTTTTATTTATCTTTTATACAAGTTGATTTTTTCATTTCAAAATTCAAAGGTCTTCCCTTGTTTTTGGAGAATATTTTTGATTTGAGTTTTATAACTTTCAAGTTTTTGAGTATGATTTTCTAGGCTAGGTTTAGGTGAATCTTCAGTTTCGGGTTTTGGTTTATTTGAACAAGAATTACAACAAGCTCCATTCCCACAAGATTTTTTTTCAAGTTGTTCTTTATCTCCATCATATTGAAATTCAGAAACTTTTTTGACTAAGAAAGGTTCAGAGAAGAATTGAAATCCTTTTGCTTTTGATAATTCTTGAAATAATTTTTCTAATTCCGCTTTTGTTTCTTCATCATCATTTTGTGTTGCACTACGTAGAATTCTTTTTTTTTTTTTTTTTTTTTTTTTATCATTAATTTATTAATAATAAAAATAAAATTGAGATTAATTAATTTCATACGAAACAATTCCAAATAATTTTCCAAGTTCAAATCCAACTGAAGCTGAAAGATGATATCCTTCATCAAATCCAAATTGAACAGTATCTTCTTTTGAAGCTTCAAGTCCTTCTAAATATCCAACCTTTTTTTTTATTATTTAGAACTAAAGTTACAATCAATTGTTACAATAACTAAAAAGTAATCAAACATTTTCGAATTGACTCTTTATCTGCTTCCATTCATTTGTTGCAATTTTCTTCTCAAATTGCTCGTCACCTTCATCAAAGACATCATCCATTCTTCTTCTCCACAAATAACTTTATAACTTCTACTATTTCTAAAGCATTTTTATTTCATTAGTTTGAAATCAAGAATATAATATGTATATTTCAAAGAAAAATCAATGAAATCAATTCAAACAAAGGTCCGAATAATTATTGAAACGCATTTTGAATTTGATTTTGATTTCGAATTAATGGATTGATTGATTGATTGATTCTATGGTTTAACTAATTAGAATTGATGTTGCTTTAGAATTCTTGATTCTTATTATTGTTCTTCTTCTTCATTGTTTAATGTTTCATTAATCCATCCATTCATTCAATAATTAATAATAAGAAAATTTGGCAAAGGACCTTGCTGGTGATGTCAGTCAAAAGTTTTGAAAATTCTTGAAATCAACATCTTTCCTCAACCATACAGTTACTCCAAACCATTCTAATAACATTCATTCTAACTCATTAAAATGATTCAAATATCTAATTCATTATATTTCTAAGTGATTCTCTTTGTATTACTTCTTTTTTTAAAAGAAATCATTATGCATAATCATTTTTTTAGGAATCATTACAAAAATCAAAGGAATCTCATTCCAATCATATAGGATTCGATACTGTTGAATTCTAATACTAATTGAAATTTGAAAATAAAATAGAGTAGATATAGAACTATAGAATGACTGAAGCAGAACTTGATCAATTGGAATTAAAAGCTAGAACTACTATTCCAGAATATGGAAGGATCTTTACTCAATGTCAAAGTGAAATGGGTTTATTCATTCATTCAATTATTTTTTATGAATTGTATTGAACCATAATTAATTGAAATAAAATTGATATCCAGATACTTTAAACAAATGTTACCAAAGTGGCCAAAAAAATTGTAGAGATTTGGAAACAGAATTATCAGTTTGCAGGTTTTTTTTTCATTATTCATTTCATTCTTCTTAAACTTTCGTTATCATGATTATTAAAAATTTATCAAATAACTTAAAAGTCATAAAGCAATGTGTCCAACAGAATTTACTGAATTAATGAAATGTTTTGCTGAAGAAGGAGAAACAAGTTCAAAATGTCAACAAAACGCTCTTCAAATTCAAAGATGTGTAGAAACAATTGCTGGAAGACTTTATAATGAAATAGAGAATAAAGTTTCAAAACGTTCTTTTTTCAAGTTATTTTACTATGTATATACAACATCAACAGATTGATTCTTCAAAATTGTTTTTCTGGCTCTAGGAGATATAATAAAGGGAAACAATAATCATCAACAAAAATAGGAAGGAAGAGAAAATCATGATTCCATCTGCTAAAAGTTTTTTTGACTTATAAGGAGCTTTTGTGAAGACAATATCAATGATTGATAGTAATGCCCATTGACCATCAAGATAATAAGCTGGAACCATATTTAGAATTGAAAGTGCCAAAGAAAGTGAGATTGTATATCTGATTTTATTTTTATTTGATTATTTATTTATTTTTTAAAAAAAGAAAAGAAAAGAAAAAGAAAAAGAAAAAGAAAAAGAAAAAGAAAAAGGAAAAGTCAAAAGTACTTGAATAACATTTTCAACATTTCTGGAAGTCCAACAGGAAAAATACTCAACCTTGGTTTATAATCTGAAATTGAAACTAGAAGGAATTTTAATTAATCAAGGATGAAATCATTATTATTGGAAATGAGAATTTACTTTGATAATATAAAGCTCTTGGATCACCCAGAAATAATGTCAATGGTTCATTTTGAACATGAATTCGTACTAATCTCTCCCTAGCATTATTATTATTCTTATTTCCATTATCTTCTTGTTCCATTGACTTTATATGCATACACATTGCAGAACCTTAAAAAAAAAACAAAAATGAAAATTCAAAAATTAAAAATTTGAAAAAAAATTACCAAAACCACTGTTAATACAATCTTGATCTGATTCACATTCAATATTGCTTAAAGTTTGTCGAACAGGTAAGCAAGCTTCTTTCTATGAATGATTTAAATTTAAATATTTAAATATTTGAATATTTGAAATAGGATTATTTGTTTTTAAATTGTACAATTTCATCAAATTCTGGAACATTTTTTCGAAAATAACATAATGCACTAGAAGGTGGATCTTCTGCAGTTTCATTACAACAATTATAAATATCAACAGGTAGAACTTTTTTTTACAAAGGAAAGAAAAAACAATATTGAAATTGAAATTCGAAAAAAAAAAAAGAAATAATAAATATACCTGAAATATGTTGTCTTGTAACACAATTTCCAGTTTTTTCAAGACTTTGACCAGAATAGCTTTAAATTAATTAATTTAATTTATATATCGATTATGAAAAAAAAAAAAAATGGAAAACCATTTAGAAATACAAGACATCCAAGAATTTATATCCTTAACTTCACAATCATCAATTTTTTCAATTAAAAAACCTGGATAAATATGACCATAAATTGGAGAATCCTAAAAATAATAATTTTGAAATTAGTTTGAATTCTAATAAAAGGTAATCTCATCAAAAGTAAAAGTAAACCTCAGAAACTGAGGTAACAGTAACAAAATTGTGAGGAGGAGGAGAATAGAAAGGGAAAAGAAGGATTGGAAGACCAGATAATAGAATTAAAAATACAAGACAAACAATCATATTATGCCATACACCAGCACAATAAACCTAAATCAATAAAAAATAATTCATTAATTAAATTCAAAAATGGAAATGGAAAATAGATAATGAATTATCCAATTTAATCCAACCTTTAATTGTGACCAAGCAGATAAACCAATTAAATCATCAGAACAAATATCAACATAAGCTCCAGGATATAAAATAAGAACAAAGACACCAAATCCATTTACTCCAACACCTTGACTTTATATTTTTAAAAAAACTTTTTAGATCCATTCACATATATTCAAAATTTTGATAATTAATGAATTATTTTACCTAACAGCAGCAATTCCATGTCCAATTTCATGAAATATTCCACTAATTCCTAAAGCAATGAAATAATAAATTAGATGACTTGTTGGAAGATTTACTCCTGGAATCTAAGTATTGTATTATTTGATTTTTAGTTTAGAATACTTTTATGAAAACAAAAAAAAAAAAAATTCAATTAAAAGATTGAAATTATTTTTCATAAAATTCCAACATACCACAGGTGTCAAAATTTGTTGTTCTGTTGGAGTTGCCAGCATTGAATAAAGACTAAAAATCAATAACACAACTGAACAAACCATTGACAAGATTCCAAAATAAACACCAAATGTAAACCACATTCTAAAAAACTTTGGATAAGTTGAACCAAAATAATGAAACATTCTATTCAGTGCCTTTGTATAGCAATTAATTTGAGTCAAAGAGACAGTAATATTCCTTTTTTCAAGTTGAAGCTTATACCTCTCAGAAGCTTTGACCTAAATAAATAAGATGTTAAAGATTGATTAATAAAAACTAAGAGATTGGAAAAGAAGAAGAATGAAGTTATGTGTTGTTACTTGAGAGAAGAAATGGTGCACGAATTGGAGGATGCACCAACCAAGAAATACTTTGAACAGCACCTCCACCGCCATGATTCGCTCACCAAAAAAATGTTTTGGACTGTATTTTTTTTGAATTTCTTGTTTCGTGAGCATTAATTCAAGTTGATACATTTCATCAAAATGGTCATCTCATTTTACAAAAATTTTTGTTATCAAACTTTTAGTTCAAAAAATTTCAACTCGACTTTCAACGACTTCATTCCATTGAATAGAATCAGAATATAACTTGATGAGGACAACCAAAGTTTCAGTCAAAGTCAAACTTTAAAAGAATCTAACACTGGAATTAATCTAATTCAATTATTTTTAATATTTTTTTCTTGAGCCAATACATTTTTTATCAAAACTTTGTAATCAGATATTCCATGAGCCAAATTAAATTTTGAAAGAAATTCATCCTTTGTATGAGAAACATGAATTGATCCTGGACCAAATAAGTAAGATTTATGATTTCCAGTAAAATGAGGAAGATCTAAAGTTAATGGTTTAATTCATTTCATTTCATTTTTTTGGTGAAAAGAAATTAGTGTTGTGAAAAGTAAAAAAAAAGTACCTGTTCCAAAATTCATAAGTTCAGTTTCAAATCCTTCAACAATATCACATCGAAAAGGATTTGAGGTAGTCAAATAAGTTAAAGTAAAATTACGAGTGACAACTGATTCAACCTATGATTATTATTGAATTATTATATTGATTCATTTATTCAAAAATGAAAAGAAGCTCACAATTGATTTGATTTCTTCAATAGTTTTTGTATTTCGAATGAAAATAGAAGCTGATGCATAACCTGGAACAACATTGGAAGCATGACCTCCTTCAATGAATCCTGTGTTTAAAGTAGAAGGACCAAAAAAATCATCTGCAGGCCATTCCTTTTGAAATATTTCAAATAAAATAAATAAATAAATTCAAGTGATTAGAAAAATAAATAAGAAAAATAAATAAGAAAAAGAAAAAAACCTGTTTTTCTAATTCAGTTATCACATTTAATAAAGGAAGAATAGCAGAAACTCCTAATTCAGGGTAACCAGAATGAGATTCTTTTCCAAAACTTTCAATTTTAAAAGAGACTGATCCTTTATGTCTTTATAAAAAGAAAGAAAGTTGTAAATTTCATTGTGAAGGAAATTTCTTTTTGTTGAAAAAAAAAAAAAGGTACCCTGTCGCTAATTTACGTTCAGTTGGTTCACCAACAATGAGATATTTTGGTGTTAAACCTAACTATTGAATAAAATAAGAAAATTAAAAAAGAAAAGAAAAGAAAAAATAAAGAAAAAGAAAAAATAAAGAAAAAGAAAAAAATACATCATTTGCTTTTATCATTCCTCTACTTGTTGTCTCTTCTTCAACAACATATAATAATCCAACATCATTTGGGTCAAGTTCTTGACTACCTAAAAGTTGTTCAACAGCAAATAATTGTGCAACAATTGAACCTTTTGCATCAGCACTTCCTCTTCCATAAATATTTTCAGTATCTTCAGTAACTGGAATAAATGGAGGAACTGTATCAAGATGACTACAAATTATAAGTCTTTTTTGATTTTTTTTTTTTTTTTTTTTTGTTATTGATGATGATGAGTTTGTTTATATTTATGAACAATAAAATAAATAAATAAAAAACTAACTTTGGATTTGGATTTCCTTTATGAGCAAAAAGATTGAAAGTCGTTTGGGTCACTCCTTGACGTTGAAGAATCCAACCTCTAGATTTTAACCAAGATTCAACAGCAATTCCCATTTGAGTTTCATTTCCACTTATTGAAGAGATATTAACAAATAAACTTAATAATGTAGTTGGATCACTAATCTGATATTCATTAATTATTTAAGATAAATTAATCAAAGAATAAGGGGGACAAGAAAAGAAAAGAAAAAAAAAAAACATTTTCATGACTGGTACCAACTGAAGTGAAGATAGCAACAAGTGTCAAACATAAAGTCACAAGTAAAAATATAATACAAAATCCTATACTTAACATTTTAGTTCTATAATTTTGTGCTTGAAGATGAGCATCATTCTAATAATACAAACAAAAAAAAAAAACTCATTATTGTCTATTTTCTTAAAAAGAATAAATGATATGAAAAAGTAATAATAATTACCGTAAAGTACTCATAATCATCCTCTTCTTCATCATGAGATGGCTACAATGTTAAAGGTAATATGAATTTGCAATTCGCATAAAAAAAAATAAAATATAATTAAGGAGAAAAAAAAAAAATTACAATTCGACGAGCTACAGGTCGTTTTAATTCCACTCCAAACTCCATTTTTTTGAGTTCAAAGTGATCCAAAAGAATTGAAGAATCAAGAGGAAATTGAAGGGATCAAGAAAGACTAAAGGGATTGAAGAATTGTTATAACAAAGACTTTGTATAATTGAATTATTGACTGAATAGCAATCAGCAACCCGAAAAATTGAGTGAAAAATTATAAAAAATGGCGAAAATTTGTCCACCATTTTTTTTTTTCAAAAAAAAATTTTTGTCGAGGAAAAACCAGTTCGCTTCTTCTTCTATCTCTTCTTCTCTCTTTGATCTTTGAAACACTCTCATTCTACGCATATTCATATTTGAACTTTCAAATTCAAACGACTCAATATTCTTCATATTCTTATTCAATGATTTTTTCTTTTTGATTTCTTATTATTTGTGCAGTTTATTATATTTGTTTAGTTTGGTTGTGCTTTTTTGAAAAAAAAAAAAAAAATTGGAAAAAGTGAAATTTTTTTATTTTTTTGTTAGAAAAAGATCAAAATCTTTTAGCTTTTTTACCAAAAATTTGGAGAATTGGAATAATTTTTGTTGATCATAAAAAATCTTTACTTTAGAACTTTTACAATTTTTATTTCAAGTAATTTTGAAGTAATTCTGTTTTAAAAAAATTTTATTTGGAAATTGCTTCAGAATGAGTTGAAAATTGTTTGAAATTTTAATTCGAAATGCTAGTTTTTCTTTTATGTGATCCCAGAATGATACCTATGACGAATGGTATTGGGATCAAAGGTTTGAATATTAATTGACTTGAAATTTTCTTAAAGTTTCTTTTTTTTCAAATTAATTTTGTTTAGGAAATACTTTAAAATTGCTTCAAAACTTTATATTTTCTTTAAAGTTTAAATTACTTCAAAACTTTCTTTACTATAAAATTCTTGAACAATTCTTTTATTCCCTTTGAAAAAAAATTCAACAAAATTCAAATTTGTTGATATTTCCTTTAAAATTTTTCAAACAAGAGTTTTTTTAAAACTTTTTTGAAAACCCCTTTAAAAATATTCTTTTTTTTTAAAAAAAAACAAATTTTTTTGAATATTGTTTGTTGAATTTGAAAGTTCATTCTAAACTTCATATTCATTTATTCTTTATTTTCTTTCGATTTTCATAAATTCTAACTTAATTATTTTTTTTATCAATTTATTAATTGTGTCAATAAATAAAATTAGTGGCTTTATTAAAACAAAGAACATTTGTTGGTGTAATTGGAGATGAAGATACAGTTACAGGTTTTTTTTCAATTTCAATTTCAATTTATTTATCCATCAACGGACTCTGACAAAATAAATAAAATAAAAATAAATAATGGAAAATTTTTTATAGGACTTTTACTTGCTGGAGTAGGAAATATTGATAATACCCGTAAAAGTAATTTCATGGTTGTCGATTCTTCATCAACAGTCACTGCTATTGAACAAGCTTTTCATGATTTAACTACCAGAAAGGATATTGCTATTGTCTTGATTACTCAAAATATTGCAGATGAAATTAGACATTTACTTGATGGTTATTCTAAACCTCTACCTGCTGTTCTTGAAATTCCTTCTAAAGATATGCCATATAACCCATCCAAAGATTCCATTCTTAAAAGAGCACAAAAAATGTTCTCTGTAGATTAAATATTTCGTTTTTCTTCATTCAATTGAATCTTTTTTTTTTTTCAATTTTTCTTCTTTTTTTGCTTTACTTTTTTTTTTTTCGGTAATCAATTTGTTGAAAAGCAATCCAAATTTTCACTGATTAATGAAAGTGATTAACTATTGACAATTGGGATGTAAGGAGTTTAGAACTTCAAATCGACCAAAGTTCAAGATTTATTAAAATATGAATACTCCTGACATTTTCATGATCAGAAAAAAAAAATTCTTTTCATATCAAAAAAGGGTTGACAATTATTTATTCACTTTGATTCATCAAAACAAAATAAATTGAGAAAAACTCCAAGTTTACAATTATTTCTTTTGGAATTCAATTACATCTTTTCAAGACTTAAAAATTCAGTATTGAAAGCTTGCTCATATTTTTCTCGCTGGTAAATACTTTATTTTATTTTGTTATTTGTTTTCAAAAAAGAAAAGAAAAGAATGGAAAACAAAAAAAATGAAATAAACGATAACAAAAAAACTTTACCAATGAAGAGCAGGAAGTCCAATGGTAGCATAAAATGAGCCTGTTACACAAATCAAAACCTTAACAAGTTTAAATTAAAACAGTTATTAATTAATGGTTGTTATTTTAATGAAATGAAAATTACAAGCATTGCACAAACACACCTTCCCCAAATTTCATATTGTTTTCCTGCTAAAAGAAGAGCAACATAGATCATGTAAATAACACCCAACAAAATGACAACAAATAGGTTTTGTTTATATTCTCGAAGATATCCTTGTTTAAGATTCCGAAGTAGAACAAGCAGAACCTTGAAGAAAAAATTTATTGAAAAGAAAGAGAGAGGGAGAAAAAAAAAAAAATTATGAAGGAAAAATTGAAAAAAAAAAAAAAAAAAACCAAAAATTAAAATTAATACGAGATAACTACCACCAACAAAGAGAGTATTATATACATACAGGGGAATGGGTTTAAAAAAACAGATATAATTTCCAGAGTGATGTAAAAAGGGTCCATCTTTTTTTTTTTTGCAAGTAAGTAGTTGAAATGTAACAAAACAAATGAAAAGAAAAATCTCAACCAACTTTAAAAATACTACAAAAGATTCCAAAAATAATACATGGAGACCAGAATATCAACAAACTTAACCGAAGTTTCCATTCGTTGGGAGATCTTAACAAAATTGCAATCCAGTAAAGTTTCCAAAGACGATACAACAAACAATTTAGCCATAGAGATAATCCAAAAACAGATTGAACCCAAACTATTGGATTTTGTTGGAAAAAAAAAAATGTTTCAACAAAAGTGGAAAATAATACCTGTCCAGAAGTCACAGATGAGGAGATGTGGATTGTTTGTTGAATCAATTATTCTCAGGGAGATCTATGGTTTATTTATGAATAATAATAAAAAAATCAAAGATAAAAATAAATAAAAAAAAAATAAAATATAAGTACCACTGCACCTATCCACCAAACTATTCCAGCTATTTAGTAGTTTTTTATTTTTTTTTGTATTTTTATATTTTCAAAGCAAAAGGTACAGAAAAAAAAAAGATTACAAAAGAGAGCCATAAGAACAAGAGGGATTTGTCTGACTTTCAAGGGAGCATACTTTCTATGGTAAACGATAAAACAAGCCACTAACAAATTAATAAAATTAACAAATCCTCCAATTCCCAGTATCACATATTCTGCTGGTGAAATAGTAAACCATTGCTCATCAAGAACTAAATCTTGAAGGAATACTTGATAGCTCATTATTGAAATTTTATCTTTTCTAAAATTAAAATTTTTTTTTCTTTTCATGAATTTAATACTGGACAAAAGGGCAACCCAAAAAATGAGAAAACAAAAACCTTGGAGATTGAGCTTTCCATTCCATTAGCAAATTATAATTATTAGATTGTGAAGCCTTTCACAAATTTAACAAAACTTTAACTTTTCATTGAAAACCAGTCTTG
>ERZ778024.1897-NODE-1897-length-21334-cov-13.005216_pt1 | contig 21334 bp, 19 predicted proteins | sample MGYA00375754_ERZ778024 | MGnify/ENA primary metagenome ERZ778024 (study PRJEB29350, sample SAMN05389827) | bioreactor metagenome | isolation source: Thiocyanate bioreactor | place: South Africa: University of Cape Town | collected 2014-02-18 ...
CTGACGCCGCCGGCGGATGCTTTTGCACGCCAGACGATGCCGCAGGCGGTCCAGCGCGAGACGGCGCCGGTCGCCAATAAGACGGTGATCACGGGTGCCATCGGGACTGTCGCGGCGGCGGGCGCCGTCGCCGATCAGGTGAAGCCCGCGCTCGATGCCGTCAACCAGGCCACCGAAGCCGCCATGAGCGCGGCAACCGCTGTCGGCGCCGTCAAAGCCGCCGCCATATCGTTGGTCGAAGGCCGCGGTCTGGCAGCCGTGCTGACGGCCGTGGCTCTCGGTTGCGTCGGCTTTCTCGTGTGGCGCTTCGTCATCAAGGGCCGGCGCGGCGAGATCGCATCGTGAGCGCCCTCTTCGCCTGGTTCATGGGGACGAAGATCGGACGCGGTATCGCCTTCGGCACGGCGTTCGTCGTGATCTTGATCATCGCCTATTGGCGAATTTTCACCGCCGGACGCCGGTCGCAACAGGTCGCGCAGGACCGGCAGTCTCTCGAAAATCACCGCGTTCGACAGGAGGTGTCCGATGACGTTGCTTCGCGCCCTGATGATCAGCGCCGTCGCGATCTTGGCCGCTGGGTGCAGCCAGACTAGCGGCGCCGGATGCGACGGTTGGAAGCCGCTGCGGCCGACCGCCCACGACATCCAGGTCATGTCGTCGAAATTTGTGGGCGACGTGCTTGAGCACAACGAATTCGGCGCTGATCGTGGCTGCTGGAGGCGGCCATGACGACACGGTCGCATTCGGGCCGCACTCTGGCCTTGCTCCTATTTCTGTTCGCTTGGTGGCTGTTCCTGATGTGGGCGACACCCGCGTCGGCGCACGACCAGTATCACGACTGGAAAATCCCCGGCACGACGACATCGTGCTGCAACGACAACGACTGTCGTCCAACACGCGCGCGCGTCACCGAAGATGGTCTCTGGGAGGCGTGGGATGGCAAAGAGTGGCTGACGGTACCACAGAACCGTGTTCTGCCCTTCACCGCGCCTGACGGCCGCTCGCACCTGTGCGCGATCGGCGGTGTCGTTCTTTGCTTCACGCCCGGTGAGATTCGGGGGTAGATGCCGCACCCGTCTGCCATCAACCCGAAGACTGGCAAGCGCTACAACTACGTCCCTCCCGAGAAGCGCGGTGCGGCCGGGCAAGCGGCCGAGCTTGAGAAGCAGATTCAGATCCTCGAGCGCCAGCGCGTGGCGCGCGAGGCTCGGGACAGCTTGCTCACCTACACGAAGTTCACGATGCCTCACCACGAGGCGCCGGGGGATGTGTCGCGCTCTCGATACGAGGCCGAACAATTCCATGTCGAGGTAGCCACGGCCCTGGAGGCGTGGGAGCGCGGTGAGATTCCGCAGTTGATTTTCTGCATGCCGCCGCGGCACGGCAAGACCGAGCTCGCCACCAAGCGACTGTCGGCGTGGATCAGCGGCCGGCACCCCGACTGGGACTTGGCCATCGCATCGTATTCCGACACGATGGCGCAGGATTTCGGCGCCGACACGCGCGCCATCTTGACGTCGCCGCAGCACCGTCAGGTATTCCCCGACTACGGACTGCGGCGAGGCGGCACCGCCAAAGACAATATCCAGACTGAGCGCGGCGGTCGGCTTGTATTCGTGGGTCGTGGTGGCGCCTTGACGGGGCGCGGTGCGAACGCAGCCATCGGCGACGACCTGTTCAAGGATCACGAAGAAGCCCGCAGCCAGGCTATTCGTGACCAAGCGTGGAACTGGTTCACCAAGGTATTCATGACCCGGCGAATGGGTCTGAAGCTGGTGTTGCTGACGATGACGCGTTGGCACAGTGATGACGTTATCGGCCGACTGACCGACCCGGAAAACCCGCACTACAACGCCGAAGAAGCGAAGCGCTGGAAAATCATACGCCTACCGGCCATCGCCGAAGAAGACGATCCTCTCGGGCGCAAGCCGGGACAACCGCTGTGGTCTGCGCGCTACGATCTAGACTTTCTAGAGAGCCAGCGGCGTATCGATCCGCTCGGCTTCGAAGCCTTGTACCAGCAGAGTCCGACGGTTGCTGATGGTACGCTCTTCCAGCGCGAGAATATCCGGTACTACGACCCGAAGGATTTGCCCGAATCGCTGCGCATCTATTGTGCCAGCGATCATGCTGTCGGTTTGAAGCAGCGTAACGACCCTTCTGTTCTTTTGAAAGTCGGCGTCGATCGTGAAGACAACGTCTATATTCTCGACGTCTATTGGAAGCGCGCGAAGACTGATGCCGTTGTCGAAGCGATGCTCGACATGGGCGCCGGCGCGATCATCGCGCGACGTCCGCTGATCTGGTGGGCCGAGCGCGGTCACATTTCGAAGTCCATCGGGCCGTTTCTGCGAAAGCGCATGCTCGAAACTGGCCGCTTTATCCATGTTGTCGAGGTGACGCCGGCGAACGACAAGGAACAGCGCGCGCAATCGATTGCGGCGCGTGTCGCCATGGGCAAAGTGCTGTTTCCGAAGGGCATGTGGTGGACCGAAAAGGCCATCAACGAGCTGATGGCGTTCCCGAACGGCACTCACGATGACTTCGTGGACGCCTTGGCCTATATTGGCCTCGGTCTGCCTCGCCAGGTGAAGGCGTCGACGCCACGCAAGGCGTATGAAGCGCCGAAATTCGGCACTCTGGCGTGGGTGAAGTACGCGGAACGCTGGAAACGTGAAGAGCAGGAGCGCCGCAACGTCGGCGGATTTTGATGTCGGACGAGTATGAAAACACGAACGACGATGGTTTCTCGTCCGACGACGTTTCGTCCGGTGGCGATACGAGCTCTGTCGACACTGCGAACGGTGTAGCCTCGTCCGAACAGAAGCCTGACGACGCACAGCTGGTGCGGCGTATCCAGGAGACGATCCGGCGCGATAAGAAGCACTTCGAAAAAGCGTTCAAGCGCATGAACCGGTCGATGTTCATCGCGTTGCAGGGTCGGGCGCCGGAATACCCCGAGTCTCACTACAAGGCCAATATCACCGGCCAGCATATCCGCACGAAAACGGCCGCGCTCTACGCCAAGAACCCGCGCATCGTCGCGCGCCGCAAGGAATCCCTCGATTTCATCGTGTGGGACGAGACGCCCGAGTCCCTGCAGATGGCGATGCAGACCGTCGCGGCCGGTACAGCGGCAATCGCCGCCACCAACCGGGCCAACGAAGCGCTTGCGGCGCAGAACCAGGGCGTTTTCGCGCCGGCTATGGGCCATAACGGCGGTCCGTCACTCGAACCGCTTCAACCGCAGCTGCCGCCGGGTTACGAACAGGCGCTTGCGATCGTTGAGGATTTCCAAACCGGCATGGCGTTGCGCGAAGCGTTGCGGAAGTTCGGCCGGACGCTGGAATTGGTGTTCGCCGACGCTATGCGGCAGCAGACGCCGCTGGATTTCAAGTCCAGCATGAAGCGTTTGGTGCGCCGTTCGCTTACGACGGGCGTCGGCTATGTCGAACTCGGCTTTCAGCAACAGTTCGGCATTCCCGAGGCGACGACAAACGCCTTGGCCGACTATCGACAGCGCATTGCGCATCTCGAATCGCTGATGGCAGACGCCGCCGATCCCGAAAAGACCGATTGCGAAGCCGAAGTCGCCGAATTGGAGAAGGCAATAGCCGCTCTAGAGGCGCAGCCGCAGCTCATTCTGCGTAAAGGGCTGACCTTCGATTTTCTCCAGGCTACCAAGGTCATTCCAGATCGCCTGACGACGGCCTTGGCCGGGTTTTTGGGCGGCAACCATCTCACGCTTGAGTACGTGCTGCCAAAGAAGGACGTCGAAGAGACATTCAAGGTCAAGCTCGGCACCAACTACACACCGTACACCGTCGACGGGCAGCGAGAGTACGGTTCGCGCGGCGTGGACTATGGCGACGACTCTACCGACGGCGTTTTCGCCGCTCAAGGCAAGGACGACGACCTCGTCTGCCTCTTCAAGCACTACGACAAGCGCTCGGGGCTCGTTTACCACGTCGTCGACGGCTATCCGAAGTTCCTGAAGGAGCCGTCGGCGCCGCCCGTCACCGTTCCGCGGTTCTGGCCGGTTTATCCGATCACGCTCAACGACACCGAGAGCGAAAAAGAGGTATTTCCGCGCTCTGACGTCGAGAATCTGGAGGACGTCCAGAATGAGTTGAACCGCAGCCGCCAGGGCAAGCGCGAACACCGCCAGGCGGCTCGGCCGCGGTGGGTCTATGCCGCCGGCGCGCTCGACGAAGAGGTTGACGTTCCGAATCTGGAGCAGGGTAAGCCTTTCGAGGTCATCAAGCTCAATGGTGTCGATCCGAGCCAGGATATAGGCAAGGTGTTGCAGGCGGTGCCGGTGCCCGGCGTCGATCCGAACTTGTACGACACCAACGAAGTCATGCAGGACGCCGCGTTGTCGGTCGGCGCGCAGGCGGCGCAGCTCGGCGGTCTGACGAAGTCCACGGCCACTCAAGCGGCCATCGCTGACGGGTCGAACTCTGTCGTCGACAGCTCGGGGACGGACGACCTCGACTCGTTCTTGACCATGATGTCGCGCGATGGCGGCCAGATCCTCATGGAGAACATGTCCAAGGATGACGTGATCAAGATTGCCGGACGCGGCGCCGTGTGGGTTGAAGACCTCGGGATGACGCTCGAGCAGATTTACAACGAAGTCTTCCTCGAGGTGGAGGCGGGCTCGACGGGTCGGCCGAACCAGGCTCAAGAGATTCGCAACATCAAGGAAATTGGCCCCCTGCTGTTGCAGGTCGGGGCTATTCCCCCAACGTGGCTGGCCAAGGAATTCCTGCGCCGCTTCGACGATCGCATGGATCTTACGGAGGCCGTTGTCGCCGGGGTGCCGGCGATCGTCGCCCAGAATCGCATGGCGCAGCCGGCGCAAGGCGACCCGCAGAAAGACCCGCAGCAACAGGGCGGCGAAGGTGGCGACAAGAACGCTTCGCCGTCCGGTCCGTCCGGGAGTTCGGCTCCGGGTGGCAACAATCAGTCTCCGTCTGTCTGATGTGTCTGATTTCACTGGCTACAGTTAGCGACATACCCTACATTCTGGTCATCAACCGGAGCATGAATGCCCGACGATATTCTGGACGATAACTTGGCGTTGAACTCGTCCGACAACGCCGCCCTGGACGGTGCGACCGACCAGCAGCTCGACAATGAGCAGCAGGATCTGGTCGCGGATGGCGCGAATTCGTCCGACGCGCAAGGCGACACCCCGGAACAAGGCACGCTCGGCATCGTACAGGATGTCGTCAGCAAGTCGCGTGACGGTGCGGCCTCGCCAGCCGACGGTCAAGAAGCAGGATCCAAGGCTCAAGGAACCGACGCCACCAAGAAGGAAGACAACGAGAACTACTCGGATGTCCCCTTCAACAAGCATCCTCGCTTTCAGCATCTGATTCGGGAGCGTAACGCGGCTCGCGCCGACGCGACCCGGTATCAGAACGTCCAGAAGTTCATGGATGACAACGGCATCACCGCCGACGAAGCCGCCAACGGCTTCACGATCATGGCGGCGATGAAGAATTCCCCGGCGAAAGCCTGGGAGATGCTGAAGCCCTATGTCCAGCAACTGCTGGTCGCATCGGGAGAGGTGCTTTCGCCGGATCTCCAAAAGCGCGTCGAGGCTGGTGAACTCACCGCCGAGGCCGCATCGGAGATTTCGAAGGAGCGCGCATCGCGTCAGACCCTGGAACAGGGCCAGACGTTTGCCCAGCAGCGTGAAGAGCGCCGTCGGCAAGGCGAACTCAGCGAATCGCTGACGAACACAGCGCTCTCGTGGTGTCAGGACCGACAGACCAAGGATCCGAACTTCGCGGCCAAGCAGCAGCTGCTTATGGACGAGATCAAGCGTTTGCAGGACGGCGGCTGGAAGCCGACGACGCCGGAAGGCGTCAAGGACCAGCTTGAGGCGGCGTACCGGGCTCTCCCTGCGCCGCGCGCACCGGCTCGCAATACGAGTACCCCGACCGTCGGTCAGGGTCAGACGCGACGAATCTCCTCCAGCGGCGGCGCTACCGGAACAAGCCAGCCGAAGCCGAAGAGCACGCTCGACATCATCAATCGCGTGATCGAAGCCCGCGCCGGCTAGCCATTCAGGGCTAGAAAATGCCGTTTACCGCAGACGAGATTTCCAACATCAACAACAGCTCTCTCGAGGCGTTTATCGAGAAGGGCACCGTCTTCAAGCAGAATGTGGCCAACAAGCCCATGCTGAAGGCGTTCGACGAGGCCCGCGGGTCGTTCTCCGGCGGCAACATGTTCGCTTCGGTCGGCGTGAAGTCCGGCCAGGGCGGCGGTTCGCTGTCTGGTTACACGCACGACGACCAGGTCACGTACTACAACCCGACCCCCAACAAGCGCGCCAAGTTCGGGTGGAAGGAACACCACATCGGGCTCGTCGTCTCGCATACCGAGCTCAAGATCGACGGCGTCGACATCGACGACACGTCTGGCAGCCAGATGACGTCGAAGATGGACGGCCGCGAGGCGCATGTCCTTGCCGATCTTCTGGACGGCAAGAACGAAGACCTCGGCGAAGACTACGCCAAGTCGCTCGACCTCCTGGTCCACGGCGACGGTACGTCCGATACCAAGGCACTCGCCGGCATCCGCGCCTTCATCCTTGACGTTCCCGCGACCGGTACGACCGGCGGCATCAACCGTTCCGCGAATGCCTGGTGGCGCAACCGCGCGGCCACCACGGCCAACGGTAATGTCGTCACGTCGAACACGGCTTCCGGCGGCGCGCTTCTGCAGTTCCTGCAGAAGGATCTGCGCTTGCTCGGCAAGTATGCGCAGGGCGGGACGCGCTGGCGCTTCTTCGCCGGCAGCGACTTCTACGATGCGATGGAGAAGGAGCTTCGCGCCAACGGCAACTACACGATGGACGGCTTCATGCGTGAAGGCGCCGTCGACGGTGGCATGGCGCCGTTGAAGTTCAAGGGCAAGCCCATCGAGTGGGATCCGACCCTGGATGACCTCGGTCGCGGCAAGTTTATGTACGTCATCGATATGAAGCGCCTTCGGCTCTTCTACATGAACGGCCAGCGCATGAAGAAGCACAACCCGCAGCGGCCGTACGACCGCTACGTCATGTACAACGGCATCACCACGACCGCCGTCATGATGGCGCAGCAGCTCAACACGTCCGCCGTGTACGAGATCGCGTAAGGAGCCGCCACAATGACCTACCTTCCCCGCAACGGCGCAGTGGCCGAGGTCGTCCTCGGCTCGCTAGTCGCCGACTCCGGTACCGTGACGGTCGCCTACCCGTCCGGCTTCTCACAGCTGTCGTTCAACGCCGGCCTCGAGGACTATGGCCAGAGCTATGTCGTGCTCAACGAGAACGACAAGGTCGCGCAGGGCAGCCCCGGCGTGAACTTCACCTACGGGTCGTCCGATATCACGATCACCAACAACACCGGTGCATCGTGGGCGGCTGGCACCAAGGTCCGCGCCTTCTTCGCCCAGCGGCGCGGCAACAACGTCATGCTGTTGACGATTCCGATCGACCTGGCATCCGTCGCCGTCGGCGATGTCGTGACCGATATCCGGCCCGGCGTCGACGGCTACATTGAGAACGTCGAGTTCGTCGCCGGCAAGGCCGTCACCACGGGTAGCAAGCTGGCGACGCTGAACCTGGAGATCGACACGACCAACGTCACGGGCGGTCTCGTCGCTCTGACGTCGGCCGCGCTGACGCCGAAGGGCGCTCGCGTCGCCGGCTCCCAGATCACGGGCGCCAATCGTTTGGTGAAGGAAAGCAAGTTGTCGGTCGAGGCGTCCGCAGTGACGGCCTTTACCGAGGGCGACGGCTTCCTGTTGATCCGCATCCGGCTCGACACCCTGTAATGGCCACCGCGGCGGGGCTTCGGCCCCGCCGTCTCTTCTTCAACCACAGTGGAGCGCTCTGTGCCCGAATCCTTCGAACTCGCCAACGTCTTGGTCGCCCTCGGTGGCGATATCGGCAACACCGTTCCCAAGTACGCCGTCACGGCCGCGGAAATCGCCGTTCTGCAGGTCATCCACGGTAGCGACGCCGTGACCGACATCAAGGCGGCCGGGCGCGTCGAGCGCTCCAATCGCACCGAGCGCGGCCGTCTCGACGGCATCTACGCCAACGCCAAGGACAGCAACGGCAACAGCCTCCTCGAGAAGCTCTACCCCGGCGCCGCCGCCCGCCTGTTCCACGATATCGACGAGCTGGAGCTGGCCGACAGCCAGTTCGCCGTCGAGCGCGTGGCGCGTGTCGCCGGCCAGAAGGCCACAGCCGACCGACAGGCGTACGAAGCCGGCATGGATTTGGCCACCCAGAGCGACATCCGCCTGCCCGCGTCGGCCGATGACGAAGACGCTGCGAACGGCGTCAACGAGCTGCCGGGCGACGACCAGCCCTTCGCGCCGGTGGCGCCGGAGCCGCAAGGCGACGCGCTCGCCTAGGGAGTGAACAGTGGCGCGTGGGAAAACGCTCGGCGACGTGCTGACGAGCCTGCGCGTCGAGCTAGAAGTCTCCACTAATCCGGCTCACAACGCGCAGGTGCGGGACCATCAGGTTCGGCATCTGCAACGCGTTCAAGAGCAACTGTACGACGACTACTCGTGGACGCATCTGCGCGTCTTTCGATACCTCAACGCGCAGGCCGGCGAGCGCTACTACGACGTAACCAGCGTGTTCAAGGAGCAAAATGGCTCCCTGGTCGCCGCCAATGACATCTCGGTCGACCGCGTTCTTGAGATGTGGGTGCGAGACGGCGATATCTGGCGGCCGCTCGCCGCCGGCATCACCGAAGAGCACTACAACGCTTTCAACAGTGACACCGACGAGCGCGATTGGCCACCGCGGCGCTGGATGGTGACAGAAGACAACCAGATTGAGGTTTGGCCGGTCCCCGGCATCACCGGTGACATGACGGCCAAGGAGAACATCTTCCGGTTCCGCGCCGTTCGCGACCTGCAGGTGTTCAGCCTGGACACCGACGTCGCCGACCTGGACGACCGTCTCCTGGCGCTCATGGCTGCTGCTGAAATCCTCGGCGGCGAGAAGGGGCAGAAGAAGGGTGCGCTCGCCAACAAGCGGCTGCTGAAAATCCGCGGCAATGCGACCAAAACCCGCCGCTTCCGCATGTTCGGCGATCAGCGGCCGGCGCGCATCCTGCGCGGCCCGCCGACGGTCTACTACCGCACGACGCCGTAGCCATGGCGACCATCTGGGTACGGGAGTTCAAGGGCGGCGTCGACGTCCGGCGCATCCCTGAGACGTCGCCGGGCGGCACGCTGCTGAAGGGCCTGGACGGCCACATCGACAGCGGCGGTCAGTTCGAAAAGCGCGCCAAATTCGCGCTCGAATACACGTTGCCGGCTGGCACGACTCACCTCGCCGCGACGACCGCCGGCCTCTATGTGTTCGGCCACATCGCGACACCCGGCGGCATTCCGGTCGGCGTCACCTACCAACGACTGCAGCACCCCGACAACACGACGGCGCTTTCGCGTGTCCTGTCGTGGGACCTGTACGCCGGCAAGCTCTACGTCGCGGCCGAGTTCGCCGACGGCTCTCGACACCATTTCTACGACGGCGTGCGTGTTCCTGACTGGTACGACGGGCGCGCTCGCGTCTCTTTCGACGTGGTCGGCGGCGGGGTCAACCCGGCCACCGCTGCATTCGGTTCGTTCGAAGTCACCGGCGGCACGTCAAACCCTGGCGTCAACGAGATCCAGGACATCACCATTGACGGTGTGTCGATCATCTCGTCGACGGACATCGACCATACCGGTAACAACGCCACGACAGCCGCTGCCATCGCCTCGGCGATCAACAGCCACACCTCAAGCCCGGACTATTCGGCGACGTCGGTAGGCCAGCAGGTTATCGTCACTGCGACAACGACGGGCACCGGTGTCAACGGCAAGGCGATCGTTGTCACCGCCGCCGGCAACGTCACAGTCGGCAACTTCGTCAACATGGCGGGCGGCGCGGCCGCGAGCACGTCGACGCTGACGGACCTAAAAGTCGACGGTATCAGCATTATCAACGCGCCAGTCGTCTGGGCGACCAGCAACAGCAATATGGCGAGCTTGATCGCGGCCGCCATCAACGGTTTCACGTCGAGCCCTGATTATTCTGCGACGTCGTTCGGCACGACTGTCAGCGTCATCGCGGCGACGACTGGGACGGCGCCGAACGGCCGTTCGGTTGTACCTGCCACGGCCAACGGCCTCGTGCTCAACCCGGCCGTTGGCATGGTATTGGCCGGCGGCACCGACGCCACTGGCACTTATTCGCCTGGCACGTTCGTCAAAACGATCGGCAGCCGCATGAACAGCGTGTCAGGGCCGAACCTGCACGAGTCCGGTATCCAGCAGCCAACGAAGTGGACGACCGACACGACCGGCGCCGGCGTGACCGACATGTCGACCCAAGCGGCCGAGGCGAGCGACCTGAAGTCATTGGCCGTTTACCAGTCGTGGGTCGCGGTGTTCGCCGAGCGCGTCATTTTGATCTGGCTCCTTGAATCCGACCCGACGTTGAACAAGAAAATCCAGATCCTCAACAACACCGGCACCGCCAGCCCTCAGTCGGTGACGCAGTTTGGCGACAACGACCTGTTCTACCTCGACGAAAGCGGCGTACGATCGATCCGCGCCCGCGACGCGTCGAACGCGGCTGCGACCACCGACATGGGGTCGGCCGTCGACAAGCTCGTCACTGCGAAGTTGCGGTCCTTGACGCAGACGGAGCGCGAGCGCGTCTTTGGCCTGATCAACCCGACCGACAAGCGGTTCTGGCTGATCATGAAGGACCAGGTCTTCGTCTTCACCTTCTTCGAAGGGTCGAAGATTAGCGCGTGGTCGCTGTACCAGACGTTTTACTTCAACGGTAACGGCACTCGTGTCGACTTCAATGTCGAGGCGGCCGTCACGTTTCAACGGCGCATGTACGTGCGAGGCGGCGACAAGATTTTCTGCTACGGCGGCATTTCGACGGGCACAGCCACCGACGCAACGTCCGCTGTGGCGTGGTTGCCCTTCCTCGACGGTGGCAGCCCGACCAAGAGCAAGAAGTGGAAGGGCTTCGATTGCGCGATTCGCGGTCTCTGGCGCGTCAAGGTGGCGCTGCGCGTAGATGAAGACGGCGTCAACATCGACGAAGAGATCGGCCGCTACTTCCGCACGACCTATTCAGAGCCCGACAAGCCGGCTCTCGGCGAATCGACCCACATCAGCTTACGCCTTGAATCAATCGGTGAAGGCGATGCGCTCGTGAGTTCCGTCGCAGTCCACTACGAGGGAGACGAAGAGGATGCGGATTGATTACGCCACGGCCGCAGATATTCGCGCTGTAGCTTTGGCCATGCGCCAACCGGATTTCGATGAATTCGTCGCTTTGGCGCAGACCGATGACCGTATCGAACTTGCCGATGTGCTGGCTGCCCGATACGCCGGCCGCCCGGACGTCATGGTTGCGTTCTGGGAAGCGCAACCGGTTGCAGTTGGCGGGCTCGTCGAGAACCGCCCGCATGTCCTGACGGCGCTCTTCTTCGCGACCGACGCTTTTCCGCAAATCGCCCTTGAAGTGTCTTACATGGCCACCCGAATGTTGCGGGACATCAAGGCATCGGACGTGCATCGTATCGAGGCGGTGTCGCTCGTCGGTCACGACGAGGCGCATCGCTGGATTCGCCACTTTGGCCTGCAGCCTGAAGGCCCGCCGATGCGTGGCTACGGCAAGAACGGCGAGGCGTATCAGCAATTCGCGTGGGTGAAGGATGCTTGCGCGCCTGGCGCTTGAGGACGATCGACACGCGGTCGTAGAGCTCGGCCGGTGCATGGCGGTCGAACAGACGCCGCACCTGACATTCGACGTGGCGCGCGCCGGCGCCACATTTGACGCGTATCTAACCGGCGCCAACCCAACGATATTCGTCCTCGAGGAAGCGCGCGAAGTTGTCGGCTTCTTAGCGGCTCAGATCATGGACTACCCGGCCTGCGCTGGCTTTTTCGTTTCACAAGAGCTATTTTACGTGCGTCCCGACAAGCGCGGAACTCGGGCGGCCGCTAGCCTGTTCACCGAATTCAACCGGTGGGCGGATAGTCTTAACCCCGAAGAGGTGTTCGCGGGCATCGCCACTGGCCACCGGCCAGAAGTAGCCGCCCGCTGGATGCGCCGATTCGGTTTCGAGTCGACAGGGCAGCATATGCGCCGGTCGCCTCGCGGATAGGCGTAATGATCCCCAAGCAGAGCGGTGGCGACGGCGGTGCCCAGGCGCAGCGTCAAGCCGAGTTCGACCGGCAGACCAGCATTCGGACCGGTACGAATTCGATCAACAATCTGTTCGACACCCAGTTCAACGATGACTTCTACAGCGGTCGTGGCAAGGCGTATCTCGACTACGTCAATCCGCAGCTCGACGACCAATACGCCGAAGCTCGTAAACAGCTGACCTATGCACTGGATCGCGCCGGCACGCTCGACAGCACCGCTCGAACCAGCAAGGAAGCCGAACTCCAGAAGGAGTACGACAACCTGAAACGCGCCTTTGGCGACAAGGCGCTCGACTACTCAAACACGGCACGCAACAACGTCGAGGGTGCCCGCAGCAACCTTATCGGCATGCTCAACTCGACGGGAGATCAGCAAGGCGCGATCAACGCGGCCACGGGCCGCGCGGCCGCGCTTACCGCTCCCGACACCTTCGATCCCATCGGCCAACTCTTCGCCAACTTCACCGGTGCGTTGCAGACGCAGTCCGGCCTGGAGAAGACCGGCGCCCTGACCGGACAGCCGCCGCGCTACAACACCGGCCTGTTTGGCACCAATCCGACGTCAGCCGTGAAGACGTACTAGCATGTGTGATCCACTTACCATTGGCGGCGCACTTCTGACCGGTGCATCAGTCGTAGCGAACCAGGCTGCCGACAGCCAGGTCCAGTCGGCACGGTCCGGTGCGATGAATTCCGAACTGTTCCGGCAGCGCGGATACGACGCCGAGGCGAACAATATCAACACGCAGGCCCGCGGCCGCTACGATAACGCCCAAGGCAGCATGGACGATCGCGCCAAGCAGGTTGCCGATTTCTACGCGGCCAACAACGCTGCACTGCCGACGTCCGGACCGACGACTGGCGCACTGCCGACTTCCTCGAGCAACATCATCGTTCAGGAAGGCAAGCGACAGGGCGACAAGGTAGCCGCCTACACCAAGCAGCAAGGCGAGGCGCTCGGCCGACTGCGCTCCTTCGGGGACGTACTTGGCGAAGCATCGCGCGGCACCGCCAAGGATGCCGCCGCCCTCGGCTCCGTTAACAGCTTCAAGGCCGGATCGCAGTCCGTTCTGCCGCTTGAGCTGCAGGCCGCCAATTCGGCGGGCAACGGTACGCGGATGCTGGGTGATATTCTCGGCGGCGTCGGTAAGGTCGGCATGTTCGCTGGCTTGTCCGGCGGAAATCCGTTCGGCGGCGGGTCGATCGGCACGGCAAGCTCTCCGGCGTCGATGATCGCCCCGCACGGCACCCGTGTCGTTTCCGAGCCGTCTTCCTGGAGCGGCATTTTCAATATGTTCCGGTAGGCACCAATGGCCGATCCCTACGCACCGCCTCGCGTCTATCGCTCCGGCGATTCTGGCATATCTCAAGGTTTCAATAGCCTGGCGCAGATGTTCGCGCCCATCAGCCCGCAGGATCAATACGCGGCTATTCGTGCTGCCGAAGCCAAACAGAAGATGGGTGGCGTCGCGAAGCTGTATGAACTCGCCAAAAACCCGGACGCCGCCAAGGATCCGAGTTTCGATCTGTACGGCGTCATCACCGGCCTGTGGAACCCGTCGTCGAGCTTTGGTGCGACGGCTCGCAAGGACGACACGGAGCGCCGCGGCCAGGACATTCGCGATGCGACGGATCGTTACGGCATTGGCGTTCGTTCGTCCGACACCCGCCGTGGACAGGATATCCACTCGTCCGATACGCGCCGGGGTCAAGACGTCCAGTCGAATGATTTCCGGTTCAAGGTTGGGGAAGACAATAAGACTGACGTCACGAAGACGCTGCTTTCACCGGTGGCGAAGGATGCCGTTCGGTATATCCCGCCCGATGTAGCGGCACTCTACAAGCTGCCTGATACGCAGACTGGCGTCGTCGCCGCCCAACCGGGTGAGCGGAACTACATGCCGAACGGAACTGTTCTGGAAGGCGCCCCGAAGCCGCTCACCGAAGCCGAGATGAAGGCGAAGATTATCGCCGGCATGACGCCCCATGAGCAGCGCGCCATTGCCTACGGCAGCACGCCTGTAGAGATCGTGCGTGACCCCGTCACAGGGCAGCCGAAGCCCGTCACCCGGCCACAGCAGCTCGACGAAGGCAGCGTACCGATTCCCGATAAGCAGTCGCAGGTCTTCAACTACCGTACACCCAGCGGTCAGGCGGGCACGGCGGTCTATGATCCGACGACCGGTGGCCTGGTGGACAGCCAGACGCGCACGACGCTGCCGCAAGGCTCGCAAGTTCAGGCGCCGTCTGGCGTCCAGAACAAGGAAGGTATGGGGGCCACCACGGCCAACCAGACGGAGAGCAATCGCAAGGCAGCAGGCCTCGACGCCATGCAGCTGCTGGTCAACCAGTACAGCGACCTCCTGCGAAAGAACCCCGGCATCGTCGGCCCTGTCGGCGACATCCGCGGTTTCGCTCAGAACCTGCAGGCGACGCTGGGTGAGATTACCGCCGCAGCTGGTCCGAACGCACCGATCAACGCCGACCAGGTTCTGGACATCGCCCGGCGCATCGCGCCGTCGCGTGACCCGGCCATCCAGGACGCTCGCATCATGGCGGCCGACCTCGCCTACAAGTGGGCGCAGTCGCAGAATCCGTCGGGCGAGGTGTCGCGACAGGCTTTCGAGCGCGCTCTGGAGACGCTGTCCGGCGGCATGCTGCGCAACAACGTTTCGGCGCTCGAATCGCTCAACGCCGTCAATCAGTTCATCCAGCGGGAGCGAACGGCCGTAGGCTCGTTGCGCAATCCGACCGCTGGCCCTGGCGTGACGGCCGCGCCGGCCGGTCCGCGCACCATCGACACGAAACAAGGCCGCGTGATCATCACGCCGGTGGAGTAAGCCATGGACTTCATCGTTGAAGGCCCCGACGGCAAGAAATACCGCGTTTCCGGTGACAGCGAAGAGGCCGTAACAGCGGCCGTCGAGCAAATGTTCTCGGCGCCGGCCGGGGGCGCTTCGCCGCTTGCGCCTCCTCCACTCGCTCCGCAAACGCCGGGGCCTCAGACGTCGGCACAGCCGTCTCTGGTCGATAACGTCATGTCTGGCGCAATGACCGTCGGCGGCGTGGCGGACCAGTTCGTGCGCGGCCTTGTCGACGGTGCAGCAAATGTCGTAGGTGCGCCTGGCGACATCGGCAAAATTACCGGGACGCGCGCCGGGCCGGTTACGGTCGTCGGTGGTCTGCCGTTCCTGACGTCCGACGCCATCAAAGCGGTCCCCGACAAGCTCAACGATTGGACGGCGGGGTTGCTGGGCGTCGAGCCGCCCAAGACAACGCCGGACGGGACGGCCGAGAGCGTCGCGCATCGTGTCGGGGAAGAAGTCGGTGCTATGGCGGTACCGGTCGGCGGCGCGCTGAAGACTGGCGCCGGTTTGACGGCGGCAGGTGCCCGCGCGGTCATCCCGGAAGCGACCGGGACGAATATCATCGGCCGCATCGCCGACTTCTTCAAACAGGCCCCCGCCAAGATGGTGGAATCGGCCGCGGTGAATCCTGGCCGCTTCGTCCAGAAGGAAGTCGGTGCTGCCACAGCCGCCGGCGGTGGCGCAGGCTTGATCAACGAAGCCACCGGCAAGGCCGATGCCGAGCGACGCGGCGAACACCCGACGGGCTTGCAACAGGCCGGAGATATCGCGGGCGCATTGGCTGGTCTTAGCGCGAAGGGACTCACCGACAAGGTTGTGGAAACGGGCGGTCATGTGTTGGGCGCCCTCACCGGCCGCACCAACACGACCAACCAAGTCGTTCGCGACGTCACTACCGACGAGATCGCCCGTTACGCCGGATTGGTGCCCGACAAGAAGGGCGTCATCGACACGGCGCCGTTGGCCGATGCTATCGACCAAGGCAAGCGCGTCGACGAGACGATCCCGCGCTTCCAGGAGAGCACGGCCGACCGGACCCGCAATCCCGGCCTTGCCGCGGCTGAATACAGCCGTCAGAGCGGCCCGAACAGCGGCCAGTATGCCGCCCGTCGGGACGCCAACACGACTGCCGTTGACGAAGCGCTGGCGACGTCCGAACCGAAGGCCACGCCCGGCGCGTTCCGCAGCGAATTGGAGCTCGAGCGCGATCGGCGGCTGACCGACGCCGCCGTCAACACGGCCAATGCGAAGGATGACGCCGCACGCGCCGTCCAGCCGCTGGCGCCGGCCGGGACGGCCTCGGCACGGGGTAATACGGTCCGCACCGAACTGGAGACGGCGCGCGAGACGGCGCGCGATGCCACGGAAACCGCCTATGCAAACGCCAACGTCGATCGAAACCAGGTCGACCCTTCCGGCCTGCGCGACCGGCTTCTGGCGGTCCGCGACGGCCTGACGGAGACCGAGCGCGCCTTGGTACCGGAAGGGCTGGTCGATCGCGTCTCGCGGCTTGGCCAGCCACGAGAATCTGCGCTCGTCGACGAGGCGGGGCGTCCGATACAGATGGCGCCGCCGCCGGTCGACCTGAAGGAAGCAACCGACCTCAAGTCCGAACTGCTGCGGTTGCAGCGGGCCGCGCTGGCCGACCCGCGCGCTGAAAAGGGCGGCCGCAATGCCGCACGCGTGCTCGGCGATTATGTCGACGCTGTCGATCAGTTCATCAGCAGCAATTTGACCGCTGCCGAACAGCAGGCGCTGGACGCTGCCCGCGGCACTGCGCGGGTCGAAAAGGACGCTTTCACCCGCCAGGGCGACCCAGTGACCCAAATCGTCGCCCGCAACGAGGGCGGCACGCCCCGCATGCGCGACGAGAACGTGGCGACGCTGTCGACCCGGACCGATGCGCTCGACCGGATCTTGCAGCAGGCGGACACACCGGCGACCCGCCAGGCCATTCGCGACCAGCTGCTATCGAACGCCGATACGGCCAGCGCCGAGGGTATCGCACGCTTCAGCCAGGACTACGCCGAACAGCTGCAGCGCTTCCCTGGCCTTGCCGACGAGCTGACCCGCGCCCGCACCGCCCGCGGCGCGCAGGAGGCGGCACAGACCGCCGAATCGGACCTGATGCGCGAGATCGGCCCACAGGGGCGCGGCGTGGTGGCCAAATACCTTCAGTACGGCGACGAGAACGCCAAGAAGGCCATGCGCGGCGTCATCGCCAGCAAAGACCCGGCGCGTTCGGCTGACGAGCTGCTGTCGTTCGTCGGCGACGACCCGAAGGCCGTCGAGGGCGCCCGCAAGGTCTTCTGGGATATCCTTCAGGAGAAGACCCGCAGCGCCGGCAGCACGACCAAGACGATTTCGGGCACCCAGCCGTACCTGCCCGGCGCGCTGAAGAAGTTCGTCGACGACTCGGCCGTGGCGGCGGTCGCCGAGCGCCTGTATCGGGATAATCCCGAGCACTGGGCGAACATCAAGAAGATCACCGAGGCGATGCAGGGTGTCGACATCCGCAACGCCGCCAAGGCGCCCAACACGTCAGGCACCCCGCAGGGCTTGCAGCCCGGTTATCTGCCGTCGGGCGAAACGCTGGCCTCGCGCATCTTTGCCGTCGAACGCGGTGTCGTGTCGCCGGCGTTTGCCGCCATCAACATTGCCGGCATCATCGCCCGGAAGGCCGTGAAACAGTCCCACACCGCCGCCGTCGACAAGGCGATCGACAAAGCCCTTCTCGAGCCCGACTTCGCGGCGCTCCTGGCTCGCGAGAACAACCCGGCCAACCGGGCGGCGCTGCAGCGCGCTACCAAGGGCTGGCAGGCCAACGAGGCGTCGACGCTTCTCGACATGCTGGCGCCTGAGGACAAGGACCGGGACACTAAGCGAGCGGTGATGAAGTAATCACCACGACTGCGACGCCCGCTGCCTTGGCACGGCGCACCATATCAGCCGTGCCGTTGCCACCTGGCATGGCTAGGACGACGTCGGGCTTGGCTACGTCCAACATAAGCTGATTTCGTATCGGCCCTGCAGCACGACCGTGCTTCACCCAGTCGGCAGGATAACTTTCAACCGGTATGCCAGCCGCGTTAGCTATTTCACCGGCTAAGCGGTCGGCGCCTCTGGCGTCTCCGTGAATTACAACGGTTGGTCTGCCTCGCGCGGCGATCAGTTTATTCATCTCGGCCGCCATCCAAGCTCGATCGATAAAATCTCGCCCGCCACATACCAACAGCCGCATAGCGATCTCCTAGGTTGCGCCCAAATTTGCGCCCAACTTTTTGTATGTCGTTAAACGCATGTCGCTTGTCATACGCACAATACGTCAATAAATACTGTAACTATTGGTGTTTTTGCGCTCTTGTAGTTTGAAATTGAACGCGTATTCTGTATACAGGAAGCGCCATACTGTCTGATGTGTATCCTACAGTGCTTTTCCGATTTTTCGAGCTTCTGTCGCAACGAATGTCGGACGCTGTAGGACATGTCGGATACTAACGGGGCACTTCTTGCGCCCGGTTTGCGCGCAAAACATCGGCCATCGTGTAGAGGCCGGGCGGCCTCCCCAATACCCAGCGCGCCGCCGTCAGTGACCCTGAAGCATAGATGCCCCGGTCGAAGGCTCGGTGGGTCAGTTCGATGCGTTCACCATCCGCGGCGAGCATGACGGTGTGGGTGCCAACGTCCCCGCCGCCCCGAAGACTGGCGAAGGTGACGTCGCGACCTGTCGCTTTGCCCAGCTCGAGGGCGGTACCCGACGGTGCGTCAACTTTATGCCGGTGGTGGGTTTCGAAGATTCCGATGTCGTAGCCGGCCAGCATCGACGCGGCATCGCGGACCAACGCCAGCAGGGCGTTGACGCCAAGCGACATGTTCGCCGCGAACACGACAGGCTGTTGAGCCGCGAAAGCGCGCAGCTCGATCAATTCAGTGTCGGTGAAACCCGTCGTGCCGACCACAGCCGGGCCGCCATGCTGCGCAAGCTGGCGCAGAGTGGCTGCCGGCCGGGTGAAGTCGATCAGCACATCGGCTTTGCCGATCGGCACCACCTCAACACCTTCTGTCGCCGCTTTCGCGCGAATAATCGTCCCCATCCGACCATTTACGCCAGGCACCGCGATTTTCATCCCGCCACTCCTACTCTCAACATTTCGTCGCCACCGGTGGTCTTCAGGTGAGCCAACAGGCGCTCCAGATCAGCGATGCTGATACCTGCCGCCGGCGCAGCCGCAGCGTCGCCGGAAATAGCCTCCACAGCCCCGCGCAGGTCGTCCGGGCAGTGTTTGGCGTAGACCTTCTCAACCATGGCCATGGTGTTGGCCAAGACTTTGGCGATGAACCATAGCGGGATACCGCGGCGGGCCATGTGGGTGGCCGAAGTGTGTCGAAGAACGTGCGGCGTGACGTTAGGCACGTCGGCGTTGCGCGCCAGGACGGCCAGCTGGTCCTGAATGTCCGAACCAGTGCCCATGACCAGTTCGGACGTCCGTTCGTCGTGCATTCGCTGAAGTATAGGCCGGAGCGCCGTTGATATAGGCACGATCCCCCGTCGCTTCTTCGTCTTCGCTCGACCCGGTACGTTGTAGTCGATGACGTTTGTCTCGAAATCCACCCGATTCCACTCTAGCTCGTAGATGGCGGTTTTCCGGGACGCGGTGTGCAACGCCAGCCAAATGAAGCGCTCAATGCGCGTGATCACGCCATCGGGTCGGCTCTGTTCTGCCATTGAGAATAGCCGTTTGATCTCGTCTAACGTCAACCACCGGTCTTTCGGCTCGTTGGCCGGGGGGAGTTCTATGTAGGGGACGTCGGACCGGTTGAGGATTGACGGTTTGCGCTTCGGGTGCGCACACCAATTCATACACGCCATCAAATAGACGAGCTCGACGCGGACAGTCGAGCCGCCGCTTGGCTCGCCGATATCGCCGGCGATCCGGGCTTCCTTGTACTCATCTACGACGTCATCGTCGATCGCGGGTGGCAGCAGCGCGCCGAAATGCGGCTCCAGGTTCTTCCAGGCCGAGTCATGACGTGAGCCGCCGTCGACGACTTTCACCTGGACGTGCTTCTTGTGATAGATCGACCAGAGGTCAGCCACCGTGAGCACGCCGCCGGGAGTGGCGCCGGTCTGCCTAAGTTTTAGCCACTCCGAGAAGTAAATCTCCGCTTTAGAAACGTCTTTCGTGCGCGTGCTCTCACGCTTGCTTCGTCCTCGCTGTCCTCGAGCACCGCGCTCTGTCCAGTGGATGTAGATGAACCCGCTGTCGGGGTCGGCTTTGAGCTCGGGAAACGATGGCATTTCAGCGCCTGCACGTCAGCGAGTTCGATCGTCGGCGGCCGGCCCGGGATAAACGGAAGTTTACCCGAGAGCCGCAGACGCTTGATTTTCGCGGCCGACCAGCCGGTCAGCTCAGCGACGGCCTTTGGGCTTAGAAATATTGTCATTCTGCGGCGCGGTGTCCTCGCTCAGAAGATTGGCGATCTTTGTCGCCGTCTCCATCGTCACCATACGGTTGACGCGAACCCACGCGACGCCGGGCGCGCTGTTGACCGCTTTGATTTCGAAGGTCGGGTGCAGATCCTCGTCAATTGCACCTTCCGCGTAATTAGGAAGCAGCTCGTCCGGGTTGATTCCGAAGGCAGCGGCCAGAGCTTCGGTCTTCTGCGGCCCTGGCAATGACGACGCTCGAATGTATGTCGAGACGTTGTCTCGCGTCACAGTTGTGTCACCCGAAGCTGCATTTGTAGCCTGACGCGCAAGTTCGGACTGACTCCAGCCTTTCGACTGCATCAGACGGTAAAGACGGTTAGCGAACTGCTGCTTCGTCAGGTGCTTGGGCCTAAGGCCGTCTGGCACTGGCGAATCCCCATAGGATATGTGCGTCCGATGCTTTCTAGCCACGACCATCTCCATAAGCAATATGCGCGTCGTATGTCTTGTGTAGTCCACAGTATGTCGCCCGTCAACGGAAATCGTAAGACGTTACTTGACACACGCCAGACATCCGACATACAAGACCAGCGTCACTGCGAATTCCCGAGGGCGCATTGGTTACATTCGATACTAAGAAGCTGCTGCGTGAGAGCTTCGGAAACCCTACGGGTCTAGTGGCTTTTGTAACCGCGTATGGTGTGCAATCATTGAGCGCACCAACAGTTGAAAAATGGTTTCAACGTGGGCGTGTCCCAAGCGAGTGGCTTCCCCTCTTACTCGCACTCTT
>ERZ778024.1898-NODE-1898-length-21326-cov-54.726999_pt1 | contig 21326 bp, 27 predicted proteins | sample MGYA00375754_ERZ778024 | MGnify/ENA primary metagenome ERZ778024 (study PRJEB29350, sample SAMN05389827) | bioreactor metagenome | isolation source: Thiocyanate bioreactor | place: South Africa: University of Cape Town | collected 2014-02-18 ...
CCTCATCACCCGCATTTATTTTGTTGAGATAATTGAAATTTAATTTGATTTGTCAATTAAATGCATTATGTTGACCTTGAAATTGGACGAATAACAAATGTCGATATGTTTTTTTTTATATTTTTCGAAATACGTGGAAATTAATTGTAAAAGTACAAAAAAATTTCTTTTTTTTTTGGAAAGAAAAAACAAGTGACTAAATAAATATGTTTAAAAAAAAAGAAAAGAAAAGAAAAACATTTGTTTTGTTTTTATTTTTCTGTTCTGTGTTATTTTTGGTTGGTAAAAGTGAGTGAGACGTGTTGGTCTGTAAGTATATGAAAGTGCAATGGCTTCAACATCATCTGATTCATCATCACGAATTCCAAGAAAAAAGAAACGTATTTATTTCTCAATTGATTTTGATTTGTTAAAAACTGAAGAGTGAATGTTTAGTTCGATTGATGTGCATTGATTTAACTGGAGATATTGATAAAAACAACGAAGACAATCCTCCAATCAATAAATACGAGTAAAAACATTTTGTTTTGTTCGAAGAAGAAGAAGAAACTTGTTGATTTGTTTGTTTGATTGAAAAGATTTTCTGATATAAAAGAAACTTGTCAAATTGATTTCAATGGGAAATTAGTTGAAGTCAATGCCAAACAAATACGAGTTTTAAATGAATTAGGCAAAGGAAATTTTGGTCAAGTTCATTTAGTTGAACTGATTAACGATCCAACTGTTCAATTTGCATGTAAAGTTAGTTGACAAAAAAAAACAAAAAGAATTTATTCGAAATAATTTTTCTTGAAAATGTTTTAAAAGCGAATTCAATTGGAAGATCATGGTCGAGATAATTATTCGTCTGAAAGTGATTTAAAAGCATTGAAAGCTGTTGGAAATGATCGTTATCCTCATATTGTTCATTTTTATGGAGCTTTAATTGATTTAACTGAAAAACAATTAATTATTTGTATGGAAGCTGTTACAACAAGTCTCGATAAATTTTATCCAATTGTTCATTCAAAGATTCAACCGAATTCCATTCTTTTAAATTCAATTGTCAGAAGATTAGCTAAACATGTATTTACTCAATTTGTTTGTTTTCATTTTGACAGAAATGTTCTTTTCGAAGATTGTTTTAGCTCTTGATTATTTGAAATCGAAGAATATCATTCATCGTGATGTTAAACCGCAAAATATGTTAGTTGGTTATGAAGTTTTATTTAAATTATGTGATTTTGGTATTTGTGGAACATTAAAAGATTCAGTTTCATCAACACATTTAGGTTCAATGAGATATTTACCTGTACGTATAAAACAATTCAATTGATTGTCGATTCTATTTGTTGTTTTTTGTTTGAAAAGCCTGAACGTATTGGAAATGTTTGTTCATATGGAACTCGGTCTGATATGTGGGCATTAGGAATGAGTCTCGTAAGTCGAATGTTGATCATTTGAATATTTTTGTAAATAAATGAAATAATTTAGCTTGAAGTGAGTCAAGGTTATCAACCATTAGAATCTGAATCGATCTTATCGTTTATGACTCAAATCAAAAGTGGATGGCAACCTGAATTTCCATCGACACTTGAAACTGATGTGAAACAATTACTTTCGTCGTTACTTGAAAATGATGTCGAACGACGTCCGAGATATTATTCCGATATTTTAGCAATGGAATCAATGATCAAACTTCAACAAAATCCAACTTTCGACGAGAAACAACTCGTTGCAAAAGTTCTCGATATTTTATCATAGAAAAAAAAAATCTGTTTTTTTTTTGTTTTTTTTTAAATAATTTGTTGTTTTGCAACGAATCGTTGAAGTTGAAATTGAATCGAACATTGAAATGGTTGAGGAGTTGGATTGACTTGTTCTTGACTTTCGTTCAACGATTTTTTATCTAAAATTTCAAATTTCCTTTTGCAAATAAAAACAATTTCATTGAAAAAAAACCTTTCGATTTGTCTTTATTCGACTTGGAACTCGACAATCGTTCTTTGTCTTTGTCTTTGTCTTTCTTTTTATTGTTGGGAACGATTTGTTGATTGAGTGCGTCGATTTGTTGTTGAAGAATTTGTTCGAATGTGAATTGAACATGATAATCTCCGTCCAACAAACGTCGAAGATCAACATGAAATTGAGCTAAGATTGTTTCTTTTGGTTCATCGCGAATCACTAATTTACTTAAATCTTCATTTTTCTTTTTCTTTGGTGGAGATTCACCTTTCTTTCAAAAACAAAACAAAAGAAAACGAAGATTTTCAATTGACTTTTGTCTTTGAAAAGTTGCGAACTTTGTCTTTTTCAGCTTTTGAATCGGATTTTTTCTTTTGTTCATTTGCTGTATCATTGGGTGGCCAATATTGAGTCTATAACAAAAGAGATTTGTGAATTGAATTCAATGTTGACAATGTTTGTTTACCAATTGATCAATAAAAAAACATTGAGTTCCATGAAAAAGAAAATCTCGAAAAGGAATCAACGATTGAATATTAAAATCTAAAGACGATGGATTGAAATCAATCGTTGGTTTATATTCGGATGATGATGATTCGATAGTTGTGCTATTAAATCGATTGAAATTCGCCATTTTATCAAAAGGAATGTCAATTTCTTTGGTTTGTTCATCGAACCAATTCAAACGAAGTTTATATCGATGAACTTCAATTGGCCACGGATTCTAAAATTCGACAATTGAAAAACAAGAAAGTGAATAAGTATAAGTAAATATACATCCGAAATGATTGGCATGGGAACATTTTCAATAGTTCCAAATGTTATTTTCAATGACGAATAATCTTTGGGATGTTCATCGGATTGAGCAAAATGTCTCGAACGAAATCTTTCTTCAGCAGTAATTCGAATATCATCGAGAACTTCTAATTTAGGAAGTGAATCAATGACATAAACACGATAATCAACAATTAACTACAACATTCAATTCAATGACGAACAAGAAGAAGAAGAAGAAAACAAAATAACAAACTGAAATTGGATTTCCATGAAGAAATAAAATTCTCAATTTATTTAATTGTTTGAGTGATTGAATTGTTTGTTTGAATTGATCTAATAAATTGTAACTTAAATCAAGTGAACATAAATTCATCCTAAACAAATTTCAATTCGATTTCCAAGACAAAATCATATCGAAAGCGAAATCGAACCATTTGTGAGTCAAGAAGATTGAGTTGATTTGACTGATTTCATTAAAAGCAAGACCAAGACTTTGAATTTCATTGGTTTTATTTTGAAGTTCATCAATTGACGAAAGGAAATTGGCAGATAATTCTAAAGTCTAACGTCAATTCGATGTGTTTTAACATTGAAAGTGAACAGTAAATGTGAAAATGTACTTTGAGATGATTTGGTAATTGTGTCCAATCGATTGGTTTGTCTTTTGCTAATTTATTACAAGTTAAAACAAGACTTTCAATCGAACGATTCGAATGCAATTCAACATTTTCAATTTGTTGATCAATAATTCGAATTGATTTCGAAGAATTGAATTGTCGAGATTTTCTTAATAAATCTTCGAGTTGATTTGCATATTCAACTGAATTGTTGTCTCTTTCATCTAATTGACAAACAAGTTCAATGTCATCATTCGTATCTAATAGAGTCAATTCAATTCAACATTTTCATTTCAATTCAATTTCAACTCACTTTGACATTGATCTGAATAGATTTCATTCAAATTCGATATCATTTTTCAATATGAGAATTCAACAAGACAAAAATCGACTTATGAAATTCCATTCAAATATTCGTTGTCATGGAAAACAACATCAATTCCCATTGAAATAGATGACACTACTGAATAAGGTCAATGAGTAGTTCTCTCTATCTCTCTTTCTCTTTCTGGTTGCTTCTTTCCGGAAATAGAAAACGAGATTTTGTTCTCTCTCTCTCTCTCTAATCTAATCTAAAAAAAGAAGAAGTTATACTCGTTCACACATAAAAGAGAAATGGGTGGAAATAGTTCGAAAAAACCGTTTACTCAATGGGATTTAATTGAATTTAGTAATTTAACAGGTTCGTGTTCAATGTTGTCCTATATTTGTAAAATAAAACGAGAAAGTTAGTTTAGGTGTTCCTTTGAATACTGTTGAACAGATTTATAAAGATTTTCAAAATGCATCTGGATGTAAAAATCGAATCGACAAAAAAGAATTTCGTCGTTTATACAAAGAAATGTATTCTCATGGTCAACAGCAAACAAATATTGCTCCTTTTTTTACTGATCATGATCTCGACAAAATGTCTGATCATGTTTTCGACAATTATGATTTCGATGGATCAGGTTTAACATTCGAAGGTCCATAGTTATTTTATCTCGTTCAAAAACGAAAAAAGTCTTTCATTTCTTTTCAAAGAATTTGCTGAAATCTATTTGATGTTAACTCATTACAAAGGTGTTCCCAATGCCCAAACAGTACGACATCGTTTCAATTATATTTTAGATCAATACGATTTAACACCAGGTTTCACACTTTTATTCTTTTGGGAAATAAAGAGGATTTCTTTGTTTTTTTTGTTGAAAAAGGAATTATAACAAGTGATCAAGGACAAAATATTTATAATCGTCTTAATAATTATCACAAGTTCGATGTTTTTCTTTGAGTTAGTAGAAAAATAAAGTTGAATTTTAGTTTAACTAAATGGAATTCAACAGGTCCACTTGGTTCAAAGACAATCGATGAAAATAATTGGCAAAAACATTGGGCTAAACTCGATGATGGAACTGGACGGTTTGTAGTTCTTCTTCTTCTTCTTCTTCGTTTCTCTTATTGAATTCTTTATATTTTTTAGTGTTTCACGAGAACAATTTCTGGATTATTTTTCAAATTTAGATGAATATAAAAATTAATTGACAAAAAAAGATCGATGTTGTTTTGTAAAAATCTAAGTGTTAATCAAGCATTGCTTTTATTTTTTCACTGTTTTTAAGAGAAAAAAAGATGAATGTTCGTTGGATTGAATGAAATCTATAAACATCCTCGAATTTCCGGATGACAAGTTGTTCCACTTGGACAACAATGTTCACCATCAGAACAACATTGACCCTAAACAAAACAAAAATATTTCTCTCTTAATTAAATCAATTCGAATTTCATTCAATTACATTTTGATAAGGACAACAAGCAGAGGTGTGTCCATTGGTTGAACAACATGTTTGTTCATTTGAACAAACGATATTCGATGATGGACATTCATTTTCATGCGAAACTGTCAAAAGATTTCTTAAAATAATCGAATTTTCATCACGTAATTGACAAGATAATTGTTGTTCATTACAATCATAACCATTCGGACAACAAACCGATCCATTTCCACCACAACAAACGCCCTTTTTTTTGACAATTTGAAAGAAGAAAATCGAAAAGAGAAGAATTTTACTTTGGTATACGGACAACATGAATAAGTAACAGAATTATTTTGTTTATTTGGACAACATGTAGTATTTGACAAACATCTGGTGACTCCATCGGCACACAATTGATCGTCATTCACAATTAATTTTTTCATTAATTTGAAATTGTTTTGATTGAATGTTTGAAAATGTCGAATACATCGATTTCCACTGTCATCACAAGAATATCCATTGGCACAACAATGAATCTTTATTTCAAAATTTCTTTTTTTTTTCTTTTCTTTTCCAAAATGAAATTACTTTATCTGAACAACAACTTGCATTGGCATACGGACAACAACCAAATGAACCTGATGCTGTTGGACAACACGTCATATCATCAGCACATTCTTGTTTATCTAAACAATCGTTTTACTTAGATTTAGTTTTTGCAAAAAAAATCAATTCTCACCAGGACAAATTGTTGTTTTTACATCGTCATCTGATGAATCAGAGAGAAGAATTTCTTTCGATGGAAGAATTTCATGTTGAACAAGTTTCGTTAAATCTAAATAAAATATTCGGTTAGAAATTGAAAAAGAAGACAATCTAACTAAGTCGAATTGAAATCGAAGGAACTTTTGTAAACCAAGGTATTGAAATTTGTGAAACACATCGTTGTTGTTCCATATCACAGATTTGTCCATGTGGACAACAATGAACACGATCACCTCAAGAGTTGATTAGTTGTCAATAACAAATCTTCGAAGTCTACTTACTACAACAAACAGCATCAACTAAAAACAACATTTTATTTCAATTTGATAATTGTCAAAACAAACTTAATGGACAACAAGCATAACCAGATGAAGCTGATATACAACATGTATATCCATCAGGACAAACAGTTGAACCTAAGCAATTTCACATTTTCGATCCAATCAATTGAAAACGAAAATGAAAATACCGTCAGGACATTGAACATCGTTTAATTCATTGATTTTTCTTTTACAACGGCCATTTTTGGGATCACATTCGTGATCTTTTGGACAACAATGAATATGATCATCTGACATTTTATTCGAAATTTAGTTTCATTTGACTTCATTGTCAACTTACCACAACAAACAGCTTCACCTAATGAATATCGAAAAGACAACTCTATTTCTTTCTTTGGAGATAATCAAATGAAAACATACGAATGGGACAACATGCATATTGACCCGATGCTATTTGACAACATGTTTCATCGTCAGTACATTGACTTCCATCTAAATTCATGTTTTTTTATTTTAAATTATGATTTGGGTTTGTCAATCAACCTGGACATTGAGTTATTTCCAATTGATTTGCATTTACAACGATGAGTAAGAAAAAGAAAACGAAGATAGACATCGTAGGCTAGTCAACTAAATTATATTCGACAAAGTGAAAAACGAATAAGATGAAGATTTCAAAAGATAAAACTATTTAAGATAACAAATAATATCATGTGATTAACACATCTGCTCTTTTTCGTTGTTATCTTTCTTTTTTTTTCTTTTTTGTTTTTGAATTGACATCGATTTTTTGACAGAAAAATACATTTAAACGAACGAATCCTAATTAAATGTACGATTTGTAAATTTGTCTATTTCAATCCGATGTTTCCGCATTTATTTATTGATGCTTTCGATCGTTTCAAGATGACTGGAATTTATTCCGACGTTTGAAATATTTATATTTAAACTCAACAAATTCATCAACATTCCGAACGATATAATAACTTTTTTTTGCTTTATTATTCAAATTTAATAACACCCTCAAATCAAATTCAATTCGACTTTTGTTTGAAAAAAAAGAAAGGAGAGAAAAAACGATCGATTATTTTTTGTTGGTTTGAATAAATTTAAAGTGAGCAAAGAGTGAAGAAAAAAAAAGCGTTGTCATCGTTTTTGAAAAGTTATTTGTTGATAAAACAAAGTGAATTGAAAGAGTTGAATGGCAACAACAATAATCAAACATTTTTGTTGAGTAAATCAAATGGCTTTAGTGTCTTCGTCGTTATCAAGTCAATCGTTTCGAAAAGTTCAAACTTTGCCACGAATTGAACATCCATCGAAACTCATCGATCGAAATGATCAAAGTCAATTGGATATTCGAGGCAAATCTCGAGATGGACTCGGCAATGGTCAATTAATTCGAAGTGAAACATCAACACCCGATTCCATGTTCAGTCGACGATCGACAGCGAGACGAAGATCGTCGAGTTTCAAACAATTCTCTTCATCTCAACCGTTGACAACAATTGACGAAAATAAAAATGACGTGAGATTACCTATATTCGGTAAAGGACATCGTCCTGCAAGTACAATGTCAACAACCAATGACAACAAACAACTCGACTTAGATCAACTTGAAAATATTTTCAAGGAAAAACTTCGTTATGAAATGCACGATATTCGAGCTAAATTTCGTCATGCTCAAGATTACGATTCCAATGGACGAATTTCTCAACAAGCTTTACATCATATCATTGCTTCGACTTTTGGAACACAAATTCAAATTTCACCTCAACAAATCGATCTTCTTCTACAACGATTTCATTTGAATCATTTACCCAAAGTGACTTTCGATCAATTGTTATCCAATGTTCTCATGGATCAACCTTCTTCTTCTTCGTATGCTCTTTCAAGACAATCATCATCATCATCATTACCATCATCACCCGTTCAAACAAATCAATCTCTCGTTTACAAAAATGCATCACAACTATTTTTTATTCTCAAAGAAAAATATCGAACAAAGTTTGTCTCTTCTTTTGTTTTTCATTTCGATTTGATTGTTGAACAAACACGTACGTAGAGATGCGGATCTAATTGCAATTTGTCCATCATTGAATGGAGGCGAACCAAAGAAAATGTTCAAAAATCAATTTCATAATGATTTAATTGACATGGGATTCAAAATCAATGACAGAGAATTCGATAAACTATGGGACAAGTAAAAACATTTCACAAACAAATAAACAAATTTTATTTTGTTTTCGAAAATAAAAAAGATTTGATCCTGATGGATTTCATGTGATCGACGAAGATCGATTTGTGAAACGATTACAAAGTGAAGATCATTCAGAGAAATTATCGAAAAGTTTGACAAGTGAAACCCAAGATCAACAAGCAGCGATTCTACGAAGTTCATTTGTCAAATCTTCGTCTCAATCAAATCGAATTCACAGTTTCACTTTGTTTTCGTTTTTTTTTTGTTTTTTCAATGCGAATTTCATTTGGTTTTAGCTGCGAGAAATCAATTAGACGAAGAACAAATTCGAAATTGGCTCAATTATAAATTTCCTCAAGGTTTTTCTCAACTCGAACAATCTCTCGAAAATGTTGACGAAGACCAAACAGGATTCGTAAGATGATTCAACGACACATTTCAATACAAAACAAAAACGATTTTCTTTAAAAAAAAAAGATTTGCGAAGAAGATTTTCTCGACGAATTGAAATCGTTTGGAGTTATTCTTGAAAAACATCTTTTCGAATTCTTTCTCAAACGATTAAACATCGATTTGTCTTCAACAAACAAAATGATTCCTTATCAAAAATTGATTCTTCTCTTTCAACAAATTATTTATCAAAACACAACTCACAAAGCCAATTCGTAGGATTTCTTTTCGAATTCTCTTTTCTCTGCATTCGTTTTTTTCTTTTCTTTTTCAAAAGACAAACCGATGAAAGTCGTCAATCGGCGCTGGAAAAACAAATCGAAAGTTTAATCGAAAAGAATTTCGATGAAGTTTTGTCTAAAATGAAACGATTGGATCGATCGAATGTCGGAACAATTGAACTCAATGAAATGAGATCGATTATCGAAGATTTACTTGAATTTACATTGAGACCTGATGAATTCTTTCATTTAGCCAAATCATTTCCTCAAGATCAATATCGACACATTTTTTATCACAAATATTTAGACAAAATTCGACGAAAATCAAAAACTATTTCCAACGACAAACAACGACACAAATCCGCTTTGTATTCTCAATTCTTCATTTCGAATTTGAAAATAGAATTTTTTGTTTTGTTTTGAAGAATTCCTCAGTGGGATTATATGAGATCGAGTAATATCAAAGAATCTCTCAATCAACAACTTCATTCAAGCAAAAACAAACAAAAATTGTCGACAATCGAACAAAATCATCAACCTACAACTCGAACAATTCAACAACTTCGACAAATTCTCGAAGATCTAATTCGAAATCGTTACAAAGACATTGAAGAACAATTTCAAAAACTCGATCGAAATTCGTACGGCGAACTAAATGAAGATCTTCTCTTCAAACTATTTCAAAGGTTTCTTCTTCTTTTTGAAAGTTAAACAATTGATTTGAATCGTATTTGTAGTTTAAACGTTCGTCCATCGATCAACAACAATGAAATCATGTTAATTCTCTCGAATTGTCATTTAAAAGAAAATGGAAAATTAGATTTCTATCAATTTCTTCGTGAATTCGGTTACAAAAAGCAAGACGCACATTTTCCGAATGCGAAACAAAATCCACCGAAGAAAGGCGATTCGGATTTTCTGTTAACATCAAGAAAACTGTACGGTGATTCAGTTCTTGTTCATGGCACTGCGCTCAACGCAATTCGATCGAATTGGGACGATTTGAAAAGTGAATTCGTTCTATTGGATCCCTATCGAACAGGTTTCATTCAAGCCGAAGAATTCGATGATATTCTTCAAGAACTTTGTCCTGCTGTCAATCAACAAGATCTCGACATGTTCCGACATAAATTTCAAACGAAACACGATTCTCGAATAAATTACGTTCGATTTCTTCGAGTTCACGTACCTTACGCAGATCTTATCGATGAAATTGACGAATCACCGACAACAAACAATTCAAATCCAATTGCAGTTCCATCGACTGATCTTCTCACTAAAATCAAATCGAGTTTACTCGATCGAAAAAAACAATTACGACGAGCTTTCAAACAACGAGATCAAACCAATTCAGGTTTCGTTTCCATTTCAACATTTCGTCAACTTCTTAACGAATTCAATTGTGTTCTCAATGATGAACTTTTCTATCGATTAATTTCTCAATTGGATACAAAGATCGATGGAAATATCAATTACACTTATTTTATTCAACATTTCATTAATTAAAAACAAAACAGACACGACCAAAATTTTAATTCACTAAAATGTTTTCTTATTTTTTTCTTTCTCGATGAAAATTTCAAATAAAATAACTCGTCTGACTCTCTCTCTCTCTCTCTTTATCTTAGTTTTTTTTCCTCGAGCAAAGAAGAAAGAAAAAAAAAAAAAAGCAAATTAATTTATTCGAATGTAGGTGTAACATGAAAAGTGTTTATCTGCGAAGAGGAAAAGACGACAGATTGTCAAATGAAATGTCTGTGTGATGATGACACGGTGATTAGAATTTGTCACGTAAACACGAGATCTCAAGTCATTTACTTAATCGAAACTATTGAAAATGTCGATGTTGTTCAAAGTTGGTATTGGATTATTTCTTGGTTTCATCGCTTGTCTCACTTCCATCGGCAATTTATTTGTTCTTTGTGTTTTCTATTACGAAAAGAAACTTCGAACAATCAATGGTTTGATTTCCGTCTCCAACTTCAATTCTAAAGAAAAAATGTTTTTTTTTATTTTTTGTTTTGAAAGATTATTTCATAATGAACATGGCCATTGCTGATTTCCTCGTTGGATCATTTTGTATTCCATTCTATATTCCATATTGGTTGCTTTTATTTTCTTTGCTTTTTGCTTGATTGACTTCTATTTTTAGTTTAAAACGCATCTGGCCATTTGGAAGATATTTCTGTAAAATTTGGGTAAACAAAAAGAAAAAGAAAAAGAAAAAGACGAAAAAGTTTAATTTGTTTTGTTGTTAGTTAACAATCGATGATATGTCGACGATGGCAAGTGTAATCAATATCTTAGCTATAAGTATCAATCGATATTGGTTAATAGCGTATCCGATTTCGTATAGAAAATATATAAAACAACATTTTGTTTATGTTGTAATGATTTCCATTTGGTTGATTTCATTTCGTAAGTAAATCGATTTTGGAGAAAGAAAAAGAGGAAATGAAGTTGTGTTATTGTTCAAGTAAATTTTGCTCCAGGAATTTGGTTGATGAATTTGTTTTGGAAAGAAAAAGAAGATGTATTGAATTGTATTGGTGATTATAATGATTCGTTTGTTTACATGTTAATAGCTCAATTTAATTATTTTGTTTGTCCATTTATTTTGTTATGTATTTTGAATATATTGATAATGTTTAATATTTGGAAACGAACAAGAAAAATGAAACGTCTTCGATCGAGTCAACTCAATCGAAATCTCAGTCAAATCCGACGATCTCAATCGTCAATTAATCCTGAATGTTCACCGATCTTTCAAACGAAACAACATTCGACTCATCACAATCTGTAGGACACTTTCTTCTTCTTCTGCTATTAAAATCCAATTGATTTGTTCTAATTTTGCAAAAGATGTTGTCCCGAATTGGAAACAACAACAACTTGTCGAAATTCAATTCCTCGACGAATTTCTCAATTGTCGAACGAATTTGTTCGACATACGAAACGAGATCTTCGAATCAATCGAGATCGTAAAACAGCTCGATCGTTATTTATTTTAGTTTTAGTATTTTTAATCTTTTTATTTCCGTATGTAAGTTGTTCAATAATAAAAACAGCTGGTTTTGCAATATCTCCGTTGTTATCCGAGATTTGCTTTTGGTTATTATGGTTCAATTCAGCGTTGAATCCATTTCTTTATCCATTCATTCAAACCAAATATCGTAAAGCTTATGTCAAATTATTTTCTTCGATGCGTCGACACCAATCACAATAAATCAATTCAAAATATTTTTATTTTCATTTGCCGATTTTAATTCCAGGCAAAACAGAAACAACAAAAACTAGAAAAAGAACACATCTCGAATATTTGTCAATTAATGAAAATGTTTTGCACAAATCGATGGATTTGACTTGTTGGTTTTCGTTCGATTCAAATATTTCTAAAGACAAATATTTCCGTGAAATTGAAAATGAAATCGATCGAATTGTTGTTACTGAAAATATTTGTTGAATCGATCGATTGATTTCAACGGATAACGATTCGATTTCATCTTTTCGTTTCGATTCCTTTTTTGCTGAATATTCAATATAACCAAATGATTCTGAAATTCAAATAAAATCTTTTTTCTTTTTTTTTATTTCTTCGATTTACTTAGAAAATCCATATCACATTCATCTTCTGCTTTTCTCTTCAATAAATTCATTTTCATTTAGATTTTCAAATAAAAAACAAACAAACTTCGATCTTCTTGTAATTGGGTCGTTTTCTAAATAAAAAAAAAAGAATCGATTTGAAATGAAATTTGTAAAGTAAAAATAAGTTAACTGTCTTTCATAAGGATGAAAACGACTTGGTCTGGGTCGTTTGACTTCGTTGATTTGTTGTAAATTCGTTGATTGATCTGTTTTCGTTGGTTGAACAACATTTTCCAAAGATAAATTATTGACTGGATCGATTAATTCGAAACTATCGGTTGATTTCGGACTTTGAGCAAGAATTAATTCGTAGAATTTCCCCATTTTCTGTTTGTCGTGTTCGAATGAATTTTGAACTAAGAAAAGAGAAAAGAATAAAGATCGAGTGACATCTTTTCAAACGTCGTCATTCTTTTCTTCTTTCTCAACCAAAGTAAACGAATGTTTCCATGAAAACCAACGGGAGAATGTCATCTCTCTTCGTGTTTCACTTTATTTTTTTCTTTCTCTTTCAATTTCACCCAAAATTCATGTCAATTGATTTTCAAAAAAATTTTCCAAAAATCAAAAAGTTCGTTTGTTTTTCTTTTTTTTGAAATAAAATGTCAGTGGCACAATTGTTGATTTTAGTGAAGGACTTCATTCTCGTTTAACACCTTTTGAAAAATTGCCTCGAATCGGTAAATCGTCGGAGTATGATCCACATCCTCCGAGTGTCAATCCACCTAAAACAATCAATCCAAGATTGAAATTAAAACAATCACAAAGTCAAAAGATTGAAATTGCAATTAAATTAAATGACGGTCGTCGTTTACAAACTCAAGTCAATGAACATGATCAAATCTCCAAATTAATTCAATTTCTTCAACGAGAAAATTTTCAATGGGAAAATCATTTTTATTTTTCAACAAACGAATTTCCTAAACGAGAATTTAAACAATTTCATTTAACTTTTAATCAAGCCAAGATTTTAACACGAACTCTTCTTTTTCTTGATCGAGAATAAATTTTGTTTTTGTTTGTCTATTTGAGATGGATTTCGAACGTGAACATTCGTCTGTTGATTATTATCGACAATTATTGAAAAGTGCCAAAGTTTTTCTCACTGAAATTCCGAATGAAAACTCAAGTAATCGAAGTCGAAATGAAACTCGTTCGAAATCTTCGTTTTCTTCATCGATTCCAACGAATTCCATTGCATCAAGTCCAATTCCTCCTCCTCCGTCGTCTCAATGTGCGATCGACGAACAACTTCACGTCACACGACAATCGTGTCATCAACGACTTCTCACTTGTTCAAGAAAGAAACTTCGTCTCTTAGATTTACAAGAACAAGTTCGATCTTCTTCTTCTTCTTCTTTGAATTCAATTCAATAGAAGATTTCTCGTTTTAGAATGACAAAAGACATTCTGGTTTTCAATCATTTATTCAAAATCTGAATCAAAAACGTTCGTCGAATATTTATCGATATCAAATCGAATTACGAGAATATCTTTTCAAACGACTTGAAACCGATCGATTGAAACAAGAACTTCATCTTCTCAATCAAAAGTTGATTTTCTTCGTTTGACTTCAAATGAAATAGTTTGTTTCTTTGTTTTGGTTAGAATTGACGAATTAAAACGAGCCAAACTTCCTTATTATCCAATAATTGAAATCGTTCAAAAAGCAATTCCATTATTTCCTCCTGGAGCATTACAACCTGGTTCAGATGGTCTCAAAAGTTTAATGTTAAGATATCAAACTTTACTTGAAACTAAACAACAATTTCAACGACGAGATTATACAAAAGAAGTTCGTCGTTTTTCTTCTTCTTCTTCTTTCAATGCAAAATAAAGTATTTCGAATAGAAATTACAACGAAGACAACAATTTCAAGAATTAATCGTTCAACATAACACTCGTATTGCCAAACTAAGTACGAGAATAGCACAATTACATGACAAATGCAATTCTCTGCAAACAAATCAATCCAATCAAGAAGATTTATTCGTTTCAAAGATCGATGTTCTTCGACTCAATGTTCGTTTGTTTTTTCTTAATTCTTAAAAAGGAACAAGTATTGTTGTTGTTTTCTTAGACAACAATCAAAAGTCAATTAGAATCGAGTATTCATTCGCTTTACGATCGTTATCGTCTTTTTTATCAAATGGAAAATGAACAAGAATTAACAACGATTGAACAACTAAGATCAATTCAGGTTCGATTCTTTCATTTTCGTTATTTGTTAAGAAATATTTTCGATGTTTTTTTAGGAATATATTTTGTATAAAAGCGATATTTTACAACGAGCAAAAGCGATAAAAACAATTTGAATGTTTGTTAAATAAAATTTGTACTGAAATAAGCGTCATCTATTTTGTTGAATGTTTCCTATTGGTTGAAAAGAAAAGAATTTGTTAGTTAGTTTGTTAGAGAGAAAATAGAAAAGAGATAAGACGAAGTGAGAATATAAAAATGCAGAATGTTCTTCGAAAGAGTTTATTAAAACGCGAGAAATGTTATGAAGATAATATTTGTCCACGATGGTTGTTAAATATTTTACCAAATCGAATAAAATCCATTGAATTAATCGAAGAAAATGAAGATCAATCGAAAGTTGTTGTCGTCGATTTGTTTCCTTTCGAAATGAATAATGGAATTCCTCAATTGACTTCGAAAGTAACGTGTGAAAATCGAAATGTTCATTTCGAATATCCAAATGAAATTGCCAATGAAAATCAATCGTTCGAAAATTCGTTTCAATTTCTTTATTCACCATCGAATCAACAATTGAACTTTCTATTCAACAAATTCAAAGACAATTTTCAATCGAATTTCGATGAAATTGATCAAGAAATCAACGAGAACAAATGTTCGCAAACGAATTGTTCGATTCGACGAATTCCTTTGACTGACTTTTGTGAAAAACATTTAATTGAAAATGATCGCAAACAAATTCTTTTCTCTGAATGTCGTTTTTGTCAACAATCTCATTTTGAGAAAGATAACAAAAATCTTCTTCACTTTTGTTCTTATCAAATCTAAGTTAACTTTTGTGTATTTCTTTTCAGAGAACAAAAGAAGTGTGTTTATCTTTTCGAAGTAATGGCGTCAATCTTTCGTAGTGAAGAAATGACGTTATGTCAACTGTTTCTTCAACCAGATGCAGCTTATTCGTGTATTTCTTCTATTCAAATATTATTTTTTTATCTCGAATAAACTTTAAACGAACTCAACGAAAGTCTTTCGATGAGATTTGTGAATAATTAAATAGCTGAATTAGGAGAATTGGGAATTGTTCAATTTCGAGATGTAACAAATCGATTTTCAACTTTTCATTTTTGACGAATTTTCTCATTTAGTTAAATCCAAATGTCAATTCATTTCAAAGAAAATTCGTCAATGAAGTTCGACGATGCGAAGAAATGGAACGAAGAATTCGTAATTAAATTGATTCATTTTCAGTTTTGAAATCGAGTTTTGTTTTTTAAAAAAAAGGTTTTATCGAAAGTGAAATCAAAAAAGATGAATTAACAACTCACGAACCGGAACAACAAATCGAAGCACCAAAACCACGAGAAATCATCGATCTCGAAGTAAATTCATTTCTGTCCTCAAACCTTGTACATTTTTCTGTGAACATCATTTTGAAAAGGCTGTTTTGGAAAAATTGGATCAAGAATTAAAAGAAATCAATACAAATGCCGATGCTCTTTTGAAAAATTTCAATGAATTAACTGAATTACGATACAATCTTTCAATGACACAAAATTTCTTCGAACAAGCTCGTCCCGAAGCTGCAAATCTTCTTGAAAACAATACAACAGGCGAACTCGATTTCAACGAACAAAATGTAACAACAGCTTCATCGGGAATGAAATTAGGATTTGTCAGTGGAGTTATTCTTCGTGAACGAATGGCTTCATTCGAACGAATGTTATGGCGAGTCTGTCGAGGCAATATTTTCTTGAAACAAGCAGAAATTCCTGAATTAATCGAAGATCCTGTTTCAGTCTGTTTCTTTTCTCTTCTCTTTTGTTTTTTGTCAAAATTCGTCTGTTGTTGTTTTAGGGAGAAAAAATTCATAAATCGGTGTTTGTTGTTTTCTTTCAAGGTGAACAATTGAAAACTCGTGTTCAAAAGATTTGCGAAGGTTTCCGTGCGAATGTTTATCCATCGCCTGAAAATCCAAATGAACGACGTGAATTAACAATGGGCGTTATGACTCGTCTCGAAGATTTAAAAGTTGTTCTCAAACAAACTCAAGATCATCGATCCAAGATTTTATTTGATGCTTCAAGAAAAATTCGAACTTGGCAAATAAAATTACTTAAAATCAAAGCGATTTATCACACGATGAATATGTTTAACAATGATGTCGCAAGAAAATGTCTCATTGCTGAATGTTGGGCACCCAATTCTAAAATTGATACCGTTCAATTAGCTTTACGTAAAGGATCAGAAACAAGTGGAAATAGTTCAGTAACATCGATATTAAATGTTGTTGAAACACACGAACAACCGCCAACATATAACAATTTAAATAAATTAACACAAGGCTTTCAAAATCTAGTCGATGCATATGGTGTAGCGACATATCGTGAGATCAATCCAATGCCATTCGTTGTGATAACATTTCCATTTCTATTCGCTGTGATGTTTGGTGATGCTGGACATGGAGTTATCGTTGCTTTGTTTGCACTTTGGATGATTGTTAAAGAACAAAGTCTCAAAGATAAATGGAGAAATCAAGAAGTTTGGACAATCTTTTTCGGTGGAAGATATATTATTTTTTTCATGGGTCTTTTTTCAATTTATACGGGTTTCATTTATAATGATGTCTTTTCCAAATCAGTCAATATCTTTCAATCACAATGGAAATCTGGTTTCGAGTAAATATTTTCTCTTCTCTTTTATTGACAAACTAAATGTTGACTATTTAGTGATTCAACGTTGAATAAAAGTGAAGCAGTGATGTTGGAACCAACACCATATAATTATTCGAATAGTTCAGAATATAAACAAATGTATTCGGGAAATCCGTATTACATGGGACTTGATCCAGTTCGGTTTTTTGTTTCTTTTTTGTCTTTGAATTTGAATTGAATGTTGTATTTTGTTGAAAATAGATTTGGGCATTATCGGACAACAAAATCACGTTTACAAATTCAGTGAAAATGAAATTTGCAATTATCATTGGAATTGTTCAAATGGGTTTCGGTGTTTTATTAAGTGTTGGAAATCATTTGTAAAAATCTTCTTCAATTGAATTCATTTGATTTGATTTGATTTGATTTGATTTGTAGATATTTCAAACATTATTATGGAATCTTCGTTGAATTTCTTCCTCAAATCACATTCTTAGCATGTATTTTCTTCTATTTGATCATATTAATCTTTAGTAAATGGGTGACATATGATGGTAGTCGTGCAACAGATGCTCCATCACTTCTAATTCGTAAGTAAATCATTGATTTGTTTTGTGTTTGAAGAGAAAATGGTTTTTGTTTTGTTTTATGTGAATAGATTTGATAAACATGATGTTATTATCGTATCCTGATCGTAAAACACTTCCAACGAGTTCATGGACATTTTACGATGGTCAACAAACAATTCAAACAGTTTTAGTTTTGATTGCTGTGTTGTGTATTCCTTGGATGTTATTAGGCAAACCGATTTATATTATTATTCAACGAAAGAAAAAAGCTCAAGTAAATAAATGATTTTCAAGTGTTGTTGTTGTTGATATGAATTGATATTTTAGCATGGTGAACGCTTAACTGAAGAAGCGAGTAATGGTGGTGATGGTGATGGTCATCATCATGAAAAAGAAGCTGAAATGAGTGAAGTTTGGGTTGAACAAGGCATTCATACGATTGAATATTTTCTTGGTTGTATTTCTCATACAGCATCGTATCTTCGTCTTTGGGCTTTGTCTTTGGCTCATGCACGTTCGTAGTTGTTCGATGTTCATTGAAATCAATTGAATTGAAATGAGATTTGTTTAGAATTATCTGAAGTATTATGGGGAATGGTGTTTAAAATCGGTTTATCAATGGATGGTTATGGTGGATGTATTGGAATGTTTATTGTTTTTATGCCTTGGTCAACATTAACTGTTTTCATTTTACTTTTAATGGAAGGTTTATCAGCATTTCTTCATGCTCTTCGTCTTCATTGGTAAAAAAGAAAACTTTCTTTTTTTTTTCTTCGATAATTTTCTATATTTGATGAATTATTTTTTTAGGGTTGAATTTCAATCGAAATTTTACAAAGGCGAAGGTTATCCATTTGCTCCATTTTCATTTCAATTGATTCTTGATGAAATTCCAGCGGAGGGTTAATTTTTATTCTTTTTACTTTGATTCAAATGAATTTTGATGATTAAATAAAATAAAAAGAAAGAAGAGAAGAGAAGAGAGAGAAGATTGAATCTGTTCATTGAAGTGTAACAACGAGTGCATATGTATGATTAAAAGTGATCCATTAAGAAAAATGTTTCATTTGTCATTTTGATAAGTTTGGTTGAAAAGAGAAAAGTAAATGTTTGTAAAATGATAAATGTGAACGAAAAGATGCAGACATGGTTGTTTAATCAATGAATAAGTGAATGGTCACGGTTGTCATCTCAAATCTAGATGACAATGTTTCAAAATCGAATCGATCGATGACCTATTCATATACATTCAGTTAAATAACAACGAATATCTATTGTTTCGATATCATTACGAGCGAACAGGAGAGAAAGAGAGAGAAAAAGAGAAAAAGAGAGATGAACATTGAACATACGTGGGTGAATGAATGAATGAATAGAGAAAAGGAGAGTGAAACTGTTTATTGAAGCGTAACGTTGCCCTCAACGCAAAAGTATATAGATAAATATAGTAAAGTCTCATATTCATTTCATTTGTACTTTGTCGATAGTTGAATTACACATCTATTCTATTCTTTTCTTTTTCTTTCTTTCTTTTTTTTGTTTGTTCAATTCAAATGGGTCTCTTCGGTAATAAACGTGAAAAATCTGAGAAAGTCGACAAATATGAATATCATGCTTCAAGTAAAGGTGGTCGACCAGGTGGTTATGGTCCACCAGCATTATTAGGTGGTGGATATTTCGGAGGTAATCCATCTTATTTCGATGGATTTAGTCAAGTAGCTCCATCATCTCAAACTGGTAAATCAAGTAAATATGCCAATGGTAATAAGAGTTTATATGGTGGTGTTGATCCAATGCAACAAGCCATGTTATTACCACCATCATCACCAGCTGCATTACAAGCTCAAGCTGCAGCCATGTTTTCAATGCAACAATATATGCAACAACAAGGACAAGGAGCACAATTTGGCGGCATTCTTCCTCCAATTCAAATGCCATTAAATGTTGCTCAACAAACAGGCATTTTACCAGCACAATCTCAACCATTCTATGGTGCCTATCCGGGCCAACAACCATCAACAGCAACACCATTTGTCGATCCAAATAATGTTCAATTTGGTCAAATGGTTGGTCAACCAGCACAACAACCAGGTGCATTTGCTCCCTATCAACAACCGAATTTCTATGATCCAGCAAGTGCATCAGCTTATCCAGCTCCATATGGTTATATGCCATCTGCTTTTTAGAATCAATTTTCTCTAGATTAACATCCTCTCTCACCCTCAAAAACAAAAAACAAACTAGATTCAATAGTGTGAGCTCTTCTTTTAACATTTTTTTGTTTTTTTTTCTTTTGTGTTTATGTATTAGTCAATCATGCGAGGATATGAATTGAGATATTTCAATAAAAATTAAATTGTTGTCCGGACATCAAAGACGTCTTATCCTTATTTATTTATTTATTTATCTCGTTCATTTTCTTTTTCTCTTTCTCTTTTTCGATCTCATTGTAGTCTTTCATTTTCATTTCATTTTTATGTTTTATTCATTTACATTTGCTTCTCTTTAACATTGATCTATCTTCTCTCGTTTATTATCAAACAAAAAAAAAACAAAAAAAAACAAAACGAAAATAAATTCTGAAGAGAATTGTTGGTCACACTTCAATTTATTTTCTCTTTTTCATTATTTAATTGATAAACGGAAAGAAACAATGACATTCAACACCCTCGTCAAAGAGAAATTTTCGCGTTTGATCTCAGTAAAACGATCGGCATTGATTCAGAATAGGATAAACATAAATTAGTTTGTATATTGATTTGTCGATAGATCATATTCAAACAATTCTTTCTTAGTCAAACACATTTGTAATTCATTTGTATGTATCCTCACTATCATACAAATCATAATCGGAATTAGTTTTATTTTAAAATAATTGATGAACATAACGTTGACAGATATGAAATTTAAACCGATTTTCAAAATATAAAAATATCAAATCAGGAATGCTTGAATCCGAAGGAAAAAAGAAACATTACAACCCAGATCTATTTTATCATTTGTGCTCCAATTGTTCTAAATGATGATGGAGCTATTTTCTAAATAAAACAATTTTTATCAATAAATAACAAAAAAAGTTTTTACCGTATGATCAATATTGTTGGCGTAATGGTACGAAGCCATAGCGCATAGTGACCGTGAAAATAAAGCAATAATGTAACTTCTATATTGGTCATTGTTTAGAATCCAACAATTCATCGTATATAATGGCGTCACCACATGTCATCGATTTACAATATCTAAATTCTGAAAATATGTTAGATATTTCATG
>ERZ778024.1901-NODE-1901-length-21286-cov-67.657294_pt1 | contig 21286 bp, 18 predicted proteins | sample MGYA00375754_ERZ778024 | MGnify/ENA primary metagenome ERZ778024 (study PRJEB29350, sample SAMN05389827) | bioreactor metagenome | isolation source: Thiocyanate bioreactor | place: South Africa: University of Cape Town | collected 2014-02-18 ...
CGTAAATCTCCATGCATTCCAGCATCAAGAAATAGTCCATTCTCCCAGAACATTTCTAAAGTCGTTTTGTTGAAAGCAAGTGGTGCTGATTGAACAACATTTCTGGTCGCAGTTGTTATCAAAAGATCATATTTTTCAATTAAAATCAATGGTGTATCAATATAAAACAATATTTGATCATTGACAATACATTTTTGAACAGGACTCGATGTTTGAGCATTGGTTATACGACAGATTTTGCCGATATGTTCTGTTTTATTTACCCATGAGATCGTATAGAAAAGATCTCCTTGACGATCAGAAATAATATTAGAAACGGCCATTAGAATCATATCTGCTACAGGTTCAATATCCAAAGTCCAACGAACAGTTCCATTTGCAGTTAAGCATATCATAAATTCAACTAAATAAAATCAATCATTTTGAGAAAATTCGACTTATGTGAAATACATTTACCTTCACGAACTGTTGAGTTACTGAGAAAAAAATAAAGATCACCATTAATTCCAGCAGCTACACTGAAATCACCTATATCTTTTATTGTTGAATTATATTCATAAATCCATGGTTGTTTTGAATAATACGTAGCCATAGACGGTACAATACGATATGTATTCTGAGAATTGCCTTCTGCACTCGACCATGCCAATTCGGGATCGTCATCATTAGTTTTCGTAGTAGCAATGAAAAATTGCTGTAGAATAATGACAAGGGTTAAAAACACAACTTTATTAGAAGTCATATCTTTCAATCTATATTTAAAAGTAAGTGCTGATTTTTTTTCTTTTATAACCTCAAATTTATCCCATCTGTTAATTCCCATACACTCTCTAATAAGTTTTTTTTTCTTTTTTTGCATTGCAAGAACATTAATTAAAGTTTAAGTGCATAAAAATGAGTAATCTCAAAGTGAATCATTCTCACTATAGATTGTGTATACCATCTATCGATCATCAATAGCGTATATACGTATAATCTATGATCACTATCACACTTTCAAGAGAGCTTGAATACTTCGATGTCCAGTGTAGTGAAGTTGGATGTTCCGGTAAAAGTATTTGCACCCTTTCCAGTGCTGTCTAAATAATCAGCAGGGAAGAAGAAGTTACCTGATTGATTTGAGGTGATGGCAATGTCAGACGCACCGAAGATGGGCCCATAACCAATGTTGTATTGAAGGGCCTGACCTGTGTTCTGTGGATTGACTAAATATTTAGTCGGTGGAATGTTATGAGGATTAGTCAGAGTGAATAAGAATGCACGAGAATCACTCATGAATGTACCAACATTTGGCACCCATGCTTCAGATGCATATCCTCCGAAAAGATAGTTGTTGTTTGACCGCACGATTGTCATCGTTGGTTTCTGATTGTCGCATCGCGTATGAAATGCATTCGAATCAAATCCATCACGTGATGCTTTATAAATGAGCACCCAATTCTGCTCAGGTTTACCATAGAATTCGTTCAGTATTTTTTTATGTTCCGTTGTGAGTAAAGTTCCATTCAGAAAGTCACCTGCCTTTGTTAGAATATCGATAAGACTATGCAAACAGAAATATTTGGCTTCGATGATTAGCTTTTGTCGGAGTATTTCGTTTGTCATCACATCATCAAGTACAATATCCGTACGTAAATATTCAAGAATATACGTAAAAAGTTTGCCATTTCGATCAATGAATATACTGTTGTCTTTAGGATCGCATTCCAGCTGCCATTGCTTTGAAAGTAGAGCTGTAAAAAAAGTGTCTTTATGACGTGTTAGCGTGTCTACACTTGTTGTATATCGATTGCCTCCAACATTGAGTATTACCATGCCTTTGATCGATGTCATTCCCAATTTGACCTTGGTTTCTTTCCATTCTTTTTCTTCGTCGGATACATTAGCTAGTTTATCTTCTAGTTGCGTTGCCATTTCTGTTATTTCTCGACAGAGGCCTTCAGCTGATTGAATACAAGTATTGCATTCGTTCAATTTATTGACAACATCAGTTCGAAGTCCATCGAAACAATTTCTTAGTTGAGTTATTCGATTTTGAAGAGCAGTCATACGTGTTGTGGCCATTTTTCTTTCTTATCGCGTAGATATTTTTTTCTTCACCTATATAACTCATGTTCTATGCTAAAAGATATCTCGTTATCTCGAAACAGAACCATGGCCTCATCAAATTCACAAATGGAGAGTTCTTTTGCACAGCTAACCAATCTAATCAACGAAACGAAAGCATCGTTCGATCAAATATTTGCTGAACTTCAACGACAAAGAATAGAAAACGAAAAATCCTATCAAAAACAACTACAAGATTTAACGGAAGAACGACAAAAATGGAATGAAGAAAAACTTAGTATCGAAAAACGAATAGCTTCAGCAAGTCCGATTATTAATTTAAATGTGGGCGGTGAAAAAATGAGCACATCAAGAGCTACATTGACTCTTATCGAAGGAACTTTACTAGCAACCATGTTTTCAGGCAAATGGGAAGACAAGCTGATGAAAGATGCAGATTCCTACATATTCCTTGATTACGATCCAAACGTGAGTAGCACGAATAATTTAATACTTTTGAAAGCTAATTCATATTTTCTATTTACAGTTATTCAAATGCCTTCTAAATCAACTTCGTGTCTGGTCAGATCCGTCTATTGAACGTATTTTTCGTTTACCTGTTGGATGTGAGGAATCATTTCTAGAATTAGTTCGTTTATTAAAATTTGATAATCGATTTTTACAAACAAACCAACCACTGGAATCTTTTCAAACAACAAACGATTCAAATGTAGAAATATCTGATAGCAATCGAAGATGTCGAAAACTTAATAATGATTGGGCTTGTATTTTCGGTACAAAGAATTATTCAACTGGAATTCATCGAATTCAATTGAAATTAGAAAAAGGTTCTATAAACGTTTTAATGGGTATTTGTAGTCGAAATAAGTTGCCAATAGGACCGTTATTTTATAACAAACCTACAACTCATGGATGGTTCATACATGGATATATGATAACGAACGGTCAAGGCTCCCATTCTGGATGGCCTAATGTTGTAAAGCCAGGTCATATTTTAGAACTAACGGTTAATTGTGATAATCAATCAATTACTATTGTTAATGAACAAACTCGAGCGCAGACTCATATGAAAATTGACGTTAAAGAAGCATCTTTTCCTTGGTGTCTTGTTCTTATTTTTAATCAAGTTGATAGTCAAGTTTCTCTTGTATGAATCAAGAGAGGACCCATCGGTCTTTTCAGGCAAATCTACTCGTATTTTTTTCTATTAGATATTGATTTTTTGCGACATCTCTCAAACATTTCGTAATGTCGTGACTCATCGTGTAAAATATATTGTAATTTTTTTTTCATCTGTAAATAAAAAATGACTTTGGAGTTACTACCAAATGAAATTTTACTTGTTTGCTTACAATATCTTGATATTTGGCAAATATTTCATTCATTTGATGAACTCAATGCTCGTTTCAATCGATTAATTCGAACTCAACTTTCGTATAAACTCAATTTCGAAAATGTAACAAAACCAAAATTGATTCAATATTGCGAATGTATCCATCGAAATCCTCAAATCAAACAGCAAGTTTATTCATTGCGACTATCAATCAATTCTCTCTATGATCAAATACGAATCTTTCGCGCATGGTTTTCAATCGATGAATTTCCACATCTACGAATGTTATCTTTTATTGGTAATGAAAACACAGAAGAAGTCAATATCAAATCTAAATTACCTTTATCAGCTGAAATCTTCGAGCCGCTTTTAGAAGATTTCTTTATTGCTAAATTATTCTCAAATGGAAATAGACTACTACAGACTGAATTATCAGCCATCACTCATATAACTTTAATAGATTCTTATCTTTATGATTTAGTTATTTTACTGAAAAATGCATCAGCATTAGAATTTTTGAAAATTCAAAAAATCATTAATTATGGAAGTATGAAGGAAATGGATATTTATCCGAATGCCTCCATGAAATATTTGACCATTGAACAATGCGAATCGAATTTTGAAGATTTAGAATTCTTACTATCACATACACGAAATCTTACGTTTTTTAGAGTAATAACCAGTGATACAAATGAATTGGTTGATGCTTTACATTGGGAACGTTTGATTAATTTATTACTTTGTCAGTTGAGTGATTTTCAATTTATATTCAACAATCTCTTTGAAACGAACGATCTCATCAACAAATTCGAACAATTTCAAAGTGATTTTTGGCTTCGACAACATCAATGGCAAACAAATTATTCTTTGCTTTATGGATATCATATGATTCATACAATACCATATCCTTTGACAGATTTATCTGTGAAATTTGCTCCATTACAATATGAATTGAATAAATCAAATGAATTTACTTACGTTACAAAATTAACACTATTGATTCGGATATATACTGATAAGGAACAATATTATTTTCCCAATGTGACAACATTGACTCTAGTTAGTCCATCTCGATTAGATGATCTCGTATATGCAAATAATTTTGTGATAGTTCTTACAAGATTTGTTAATTTATCGAATTTGAAACATTTAAATATCCAAGCGTGTCGTGGAACTTATGCTACATTTATTTTATTTGAAATTTTGAAAAGATCACCTAGACTATCTGTATTAACTTTTGAATTACAATTAATGCCTTCAATTCTCGAAAATGAATTATTGTGTCACCATCTCAATCAAACGATAAAAAGAGTTAATTGTAACTACGGTTTACTACATCGTTTAAAAGATGTTGAGAAATTTTGTCAGGTCTTTTCGCATCTCGAACAATTGACTTACAATGGAGATCGACGAGAACATATTTTATATTTATTAGATCATTTATCTGAATTATCACTACTGACAATTCGTTTGACACGGTTTCGAGATCCTGTGGATTTTGTTGATTGGTTTAAAAAGCGAACATTTAAGATATATGTAAATTATTATATTGAGAAATTTAGTGAAGACGTCTTGAACTTATATTTTTGTATTTGGACTGAACATAATTCACATCTTATTTAATTATAAATAAATTTGATTAAAAACAATATCATGCAAACAAAAACGAAAGTAACTTTTCAATCTTGAGGTTTTTCACATTCTTCAGATTTTTCTTCATGTTGAACAAGACTGCCACCAAATTTAGCCATTTTACCATTTATTGGCCGTGTTTCATGTTCAGTTTGAAAATATTTCTTTAATTCAGGCAATTCTCGAAATGTTTTAATATATGCAAGAATTTTTGGATATTTGGCCCAATTATCATTTGATATAAGCCAACAATGATCAAGATATTCAAATAATTGAAAATCGGCTATGGTTAATGTATCACCTATGAACCATTTTTTTCCATGTCGTAGAAGAAAATCTTCAAATAATTTTAAATATATGGGTAAAGTTTCGTCACAGAATTTGTTTTTTGCAACATCAAAATTAATAGCACGATAACAAACATTATTTAATTCTTGTCTTAAATCGTTCGATTGATCGAGAAGTAGTTCTATTAATGATGTTTCTCGTTCATTGTTACCTATTAAATTAAATTTACGACCAAGATGTGTTAAAATTGTTCTTGCTTGAGTTAATTTTAAATCACCATCGATTAAATATGGTAGATTTGGAAAATCTAAACCTAATGAATGTTTGTCTTTTAACCATTGATCACTAGAATGATAGACCTTATTTGTAAATGGAGTTTTTGTATAATGAAGTAATAAACGAGATGGTTCGACAAAACCTCGAATATTCCAATAACCAAGTATAAGCGTCATTATACAATGTTTTCTATCTAATATAGAATATATACGTTTATATGCAGAGAAGAAACAAATAAGGAAAATAGTTGTAGGTGGATTCTTTCTTATTCTGACACAAACCGAAAATAGTTCTATATAAACATTAGTTGATATCTTTCTAAGAGAACGCAAAAAATAGACTGTATTCTATTGCATAACTGAAAAGAGAAAATAAATGTCATTAACGTCTGAAATATTTGAGCTGATGTTTTGGTACGAATTTTGGCTCTGGTGCTCGGTAACGTTGATACGTATTTTGGGATAGTTTAGAGCATGACTCAACGGAATGAGTCTTTGTTGTTAAATAGACACGCAATGCTTCTATTTCATTTTTCGTTATCAACCATTGATTTAATTGTTGTAATGCAGCACGGCGTAGTGAGTTACATACAAGTTGCTGAACTTGTGTAACAACAATGTCTGATGAACCATTTAATTTATCTAACAGCAGAGTATGACACAAGGTTTCTTGTTGCACGAATTCGTACCCTGCGTGACGAGGCCTAATTCGAAAAAAAAAGCCAATACCAAATAATACATTGCTGTTGTTTTGCTGTGCTTTTAATGTTTGCAATTTCTTCTTTAGTTCAACATGGTGTTCCTTTAATTTTAGCGTTAATATCGACAATTCTTTAAGTATAAGTTCACGAATCTCTTGTTTGAGATGTTCACTTTTAAATAAATTACCTACTGCATCTGGTAAAACATAGAATCTAGGAGAGTACCGAGCAAGTGAAAGCAAGATAAATTTTTTCCATATGTTTGTTCGATATATATTCTTGTTGAATTTTTCAAATATGCTTTCGAACGTATCTTTACGTTTGTTTTCACGCTGTTTATTATTATGTAATACAGATAGAATGCGTTGACATATTTGATCTTGTAATCGTGCATAGATGATTTCTTGTACATAATCACACATTGGTTTAAGTAAATCTTCTTCAGTTGTTTTTTTCGGCAACCACTCAAATACATCATAGTCACGATTTCGATTGGTATAAGTGTGATCCTTCTGAGATAACATTCTACGAAAACATTGGTAATCGTCATAGTCCTGCTCCAAATAATCGAATTTCAATACAACATTCTCCAGTTGAAAAAAAAATAATGGATCACAACCAGTGCGACGCCCACGTGCTATTGATCTCATTTTGGTATCATAATTCATTCGTTGTCTTAGCTTCATCAATGGTTTTAGTTGTGAAGGTTTAAATACAGTGAAACAATTCATTGCAATAGTGTGAACATGATGGCGAAGACAAGGTCCAAAGTATTTCCAAGCACTTAAAATAAACATAATCAGCCAATAAACATGATCAATCACTTCACTGTTGCTAAAATCATATTCTTCTTTAACTATGGTAATAGCAAATTGAACGGCTATATCTTGTATAACAGATGGTTTGAAAATTAGCGATTGTTTTTCTGTACCAGGGTTATATACTACAGGTGAAAAGAAGCTTGAATCGACTTCTCTCAATGTCGGATTAGGTTGAGGTCCAAGGCCAAGAAAATCAAAAAGGTAGATAATTGGTATTACATTTGCTTTTTTCGGTAAAGTGGTAAACAGTTGTCGAATAGAATGAAATCGAAGTGAATTAAGAATGTGAATGAAATCTTCATAGTTGATGCAAGGATCGAGTTGGAAATTGCCATTTTCATCACGTGCACACTCAAACCAATCCGCAGAAGAAACCAGACCGTTTATATATGGAATTTTCTCAATTTGATCTTGATTCAAACTGAGAACTTGACCAGAATTGAAACGAAATGTATGTTTTTTTGATAAGAAATCATCACGATTATCAGACATATGGACGTATTTCAATATGAAGCGAAAGTGTAGTATGATTAATTTTTACTGCTCTCCATTTATATAACACAATGAAAAAACCCTTCTTTTCGTTCTTTCTCTTTTGATGTGTCCACATTGATATTTACCTATGACACATTTTGGGTTTTTTCCAACAGTTTTTTTTATATCGCTTTTTATTGGGATAGGAAGAGAGAGAGGAAGACGAATTCGCCATTAGGCGCTGACCGTCTAAAATGTTTTACTTTGCTATGAGAAAAGAGTCGAAGGAAAATGACAACGATAACAGACAGAGAAAGAACAGTAACCTTCAGAAAATCAAAGATACATAACAATGACATCATCGACGTACACGTTAAACACTATTGATTGGTCACCATGATCTTCCGATATCGTTCTCCATGAAACTAGCGACACCATTCTTAGTGCCGGGGAAAGGAATCGAACCTTTTGAAATCTGACCATCAGAAGCATATAACCACTGTGCCATCCCCCGGCAATGAATTAAATCTTATGGCAGCAGAGTCTCATAGAAATAACAAAGAAGATTTAATGAAGATTGACCACGCAAGCTACCTTATAAAACTTTATCAACGTCTACTTGGCGATAATGAAATAACAAAAATGAAACATCAGCAAAATCTTTTGATTCTGAATCAATCCTTAGCCATTATTGCGCAAGAGGCTGATCGAGTACATCAAACAATTAATCGATTAGGACACTTACAAAGTTTTATCGATCAATTACAAAGACGTGTTTCCGAAATGAGTTATGCAAGCAAAGAGCCAGTAGATATTCATCTCAGTGAATTGGAAGATATTATGAAAACGTTATCGAAGTATTATGGAATTTATATTGAACGACAGAGAGAGTTTCATCGAATTGAATAAAAAATAAAATCATTTTTTCAAAATAAATAACTTAAATATTTACACATATAGAAGAGAATTGGTAAAAACCAAAATGATCATAAATAAATTAATCATCAATTGCGTATAATGATGAAATGCCGTTGTAATACCTATCTGATTGGTATATATTAATAGCAAAAACTAAAACGCATTCATTTATATTTCTCCTCAGCTCACACTAGAAACATGAAACATCAACAAACAAGACGAAAGGAAGATTTTGAATTGAACTTATTACAAACTCAACCGAAAATTGAAAATGGAAGTCAGCAATCATCCGTTAACGACAGATTTTCGATTCAACTTTGCATTTTTCTAACATCACTTTTGTGTATGATATCGATCATTCCAATAACGAAGGTGATTATTGGTATTATTCATCGTGATAATTGTATAATAAGATCATCTATACCGATTTATATGATTACATCGGGTATAATGGAAATTATCATTAATTTTCTGACTTTACCGGTATGAAGAATTATATATGAAGAGTGTGCGTTTTATCTGATAACTATTTTATAGGGTTGTTTGCTGGTAGAATACATGATGCGAGAGGAAGAACAGGATAATATATGGACATGCTGTGCGAGTCTTATTTCATCCTTGTGTGCAGGCTTTACCGTGATATGTATGATTATACTGTACACTATACCTATGCTTGTCTTAATGATAATAGTAAGTAAAATCACAATTGCTGATTTACCAATTAATTTCGTTCTTTCTTTCTTTCTTTCAGGGGAGTATTATAGTTTTTCCTGTAAGAAGTTCAGTACAAATTTTAAATTCAAATGCATTGGAATATTGTCATCCAACACTCTATAATTGTGCATTCTGGACACTTATTATTTATTATGCGATTTTTGCTTTTATTCTGAGTGGCTGTTTTATATGCTTCTATCGAAATATACGTCATTGAATTCTGAATTTGAACATTATTTTGAAACACCGGTTTACGATCACTCTAATCGATAGAATATTTCTGAAGACAGATGCACCTACAGTGCTCAAACCCACATTTTATTATATGATCGTAAAAGAACGATGCAGAAAATGTACTTCGACGATGCCATGACAGCCCACATGGTCGATGTTTTTTTTTCACCGGAGACGCAAATAGTTCTCAATCATACACACACACACGCACATGTTACATATCTTTTTAACGTAATGAATTTTCCTGATCAAATCAATCGACTAAATCGATTCATTTTTACTGCTATTATTGTAATTTCCATCTTTTTCTACTTTTCTACTGATACATTCACTTATTCACGAAAGAAAACTCCTTTAAGGCCTGCTGAAATTGAAAATCATTCATCGTTATCGTTTGCTGGTTTTTATCATTTCTCAACAATGAATACACCATGGCGATCCATAGTTTATGAACAAATGTTCCTAGCACATCATAGTGGATTACTGGATGCAAGTATAAATGTTTATGTGACTGGCTTAGGTAATATTACACAAAATCAAAGTATATCGCATGCTTTTAGTAATTCCAAATTCATTTATGAATATAAAAGTGATATACTATTATATGAATTTCCAACTTTAAAAAAACTCGAAAAATTTTGTTTAAAAAATCATCATTCATTAGTATGGTATGCGCATTCGAAAGGTGCTTCGTATTCATATGATACGGTGTCGAATTGGAGGCATGTTATGAATTATTTTGTTTTGGATAATTGGCATCTATGCTATCGACTTTTATCTTCGACTAATTATACAACATGTGGTTCAGCATTGGCATTCTATAGTACTAATCCAATTGGACGAAATATTTTCTATGCAGGAAATATGTGGTGGGCTAAATGTTCGCATGTTAATCAATTGGATCGACTCGATAAATTCGATCAATCGAATCGATATGAAGCAGAATCGTATGTGACATCGATACCCAATATGGAATATTTTAATTGTTTTTCACCGGGTTTAAATCTATCAGATGTATCATGGGCTCTTGATAGAAAAACAGCAAACTGTAGTATAAATCAACCACTTTGGACTGTTCATTGATTCACACTTTTAAAAACTCTATTTGAAGTTTTAATAGAGGTGGCAAGCGACTACGTACACAAAAAGCTTTCTTACGCATGAGATTTTACAATCAAAAGAAAATTGAAGTAACTCTGATGGGTTTCATCAACCTCAATCTTATTGTATATAAATATATAGCTCTCATAGATAGGATTTCATTTTTATTACAAATCAACATACTTTTGCATAAAAATCAATAGGAACACCAATTCAGTGCAAGTGAAACAATCAAAAATAGTATATTCATCATCTTCTATCCTAGAAAGGTCGAAATGAGAAGTTATTTTATATTTGTTTCAGATGAGCGACCATCGGGATAGTATACTCATCAATTCTTATATAACTCAAACGTTTAATAGAATAGATGAGCGCGCAAATGCAGCATCGAGATCTACAGTCATTAGACCCTCATTAATGCCTGATATTCGACAAAGTTCATGGTTACTTCCATTTGAAAACATAGATGAATCTGACAAAGAAGAAAGAAACTGGTTAAAGTATTTATTATAATAATAATAATCATCATCATCATTTGATAAATACGATTTTCATAGGCGACTTAGAACTAGTTTAGGCTTGCCAATATGCAACAGTTGTTGTTGTGGTTTAATAATTGGTGTATTACTCGCCAGTATTGCCTTGGCTGTAATACTAATGTTATGGTTATATGCAGGTCAACAGAGCATATCAAGTGCACATTTCTTTTTGGACTTTCGACTTCAAACTCTTATTTTTATACACTATTCTAGCGACAACAGTGCCAATAAGAATACCGACGATCACAACAACAACCATTACAACGACCACTACAACAACTGGTACTACAACGACTATGACAACTGCCACCACAACAACAGCAACTACTACTACTACGGGTACGCCTTGTGCCTGCAGTAATGGTTGTGTCCAGAATAATAGTACTCATACTCATTGTACTGGCTGCGGTTATTATGGTTTTAGTATTCATTCTGGTAATGTTTATGGTTGTAGTATTAGTGCTCAAGATAGTAGTAGTATTTGTTATTATAATGGTGTTATTAACTATGGTACTTACTGTAGTCTTGGTCTTTGTACTACTGGTACTATTTTCGACAACAATGCTCTTTGTGTCTAACTGAAACAAAGTTGTTTTTTTTTAGAAAGAATTTGAATAAGACATAGTTTTGTGTGTATACATAATATATATATAATCATTTTAACTTCATATGCTTGTAGCAAATAGAACAGAATTACTCAACATTTTTTTTATACTCATTTCTCGATAAAAAGTAGAACACGACTCTATGCTGTTCTACTTACCTTGAAACATTTTTTATATAAAAACAAGAACATAATTTATCTTTCGAAAGTATTCTTCTTCAAACAAAACATGCAACAAGATGTTACTTGTCTCACAGTTTCGACAATTGTATTACTGTTGACAATAAATTTTATTAACGGTACAACACAAAAGAAAGCTCAGTTAACAGGTATAATCAGAATCAGTTTCAAAAGTCGGATGATAGAATATAAATTTAAATATTTTAGAATGGCAGTATACAGGTCATATGAAATATATATGATCACCGCACTCAGAATCCGTATTGCACGATGGAAAAGTATTAGCATTTGCTGGAATAAATGGTGATTCATATATTGAAGCTTTAGCTACTGCTGAGTTATACGATCCAGAAACAGGCAATTGGACACATACGGATCGATTGAATTGTCCAGGATTTAATTTTCCAGCAATTACATTTGCCAATGGAAAGGTGATGGCTATTGGTGGAAGTGTTGATGATGACGGTGGACTTACAAGTTCGACAGAACTATATGATCCTTCGACAAATAAATGGACTTCAGGTGATAGCATCAATCTCGAACGAGAAATGCATACAGCATCCCTATTAGAGAATGGTAAAGTATTGGCTGTCGGTGGTTATAGTGATTTTTGTGAAAAAACTACTGAATTGTATCATTCAGAATAATAATTTAATAAAATCTATCAAACATCAAAAAAGAAAATATATAAATATACATAAAATAATTTTGACAGCTTCATTTACCATGAACAAACGCGTGATAGTCAGTTATATATTGTTTTGTCTGATCAATTCAATCGATTGTCGAACTTGTATTCAATCCAAACTGACCGAATCTTTTAATTTAAATTCATTCAATGAATCACAATTTAAAAATACAATCGACAATATGACTTCTAAAGATAATGTTCATGGGGGAAAATGTTATGCAGCAATAGACATTGATTATACAAATCATCGTTTGAACATTCAATTTCCGAGAAGATCTGATCAAATAAACGAAATAACAATGAGATTCTTATCAGTTCCTCAATTGTTAACAAATCAAACTGTTCTCCTTAGTATTTTGTACACATGTTTAGATGTCGATAACTGTAATCGTGATTATATACTAAAACAAATTCCTTATATGATTGTTATCGACTACGATGAAATACAAAAGAAATTATTTCAACTTCTTACCAAAGTACAAAACGGGAAGCTATCATGTTATTTTAATGCTGGATCTCATTCCCAGGGATATTGTAAGTCAAAACTATGTGTCGCAGAAGAAAGGTCCAATGGAAAGTTGGAAGGATCATGCGGTAGTGAGAAAAGTTCTCTAATCGAAGTGAATTTACTTTCACGTAAGAAACAATATAATATCGATGAATTGGTTAAATATATATGTGATTTTGACTATTGCAATGACAATGAAATATTCACAAAAATTAAAAACACAGTTCGAAAATTTCAGCAATATCTGTCCAAATTTTTCTATACACCCGAACAGGTGGCTACTCTTTCACCCAGAAGTACATATGCATATACAAGAATGCGCATCGATCATTCTCCCGATCCCAAAACTAATAATGCAATTATTCAAACAAAAACATTTATTTTACTTTCATTGTCACTTGTTCTACATATTTTATTAAAATAACAATTTTAATTTAATAAACTCTTTCAAATTTTTGATAAGTTACAATTGATATCGAAGAACGGATAATACACCATTGACGTTCTTCAATTTCATCTTCTGACGAAGAAGAGGATAAAACGATCACACGCTTTCCTTTTAGTTTTTTCTTTTCACTAATCGTATTAATTTTGTACATTTCGTGTAATTTTACAAGTTCGGCACCATGCATATAGAAATACTTGCTAACAAACATACAAAGATAAGCAATTGCTATTGAAAATCACAGTTTTTAAATATTAACAAAGAATATTTCATTGATTATACGTCAGTCAAGTGAATGTTTTGCTAACAATACAAAGTACTATTTGCTTTAATAAAGAAAAAAGATAAGACGATCTTTTATGTGATAAAATCAAATGCACGTGATTATTATATTTATTGTTGGTAAATAAAAACAAAAGAAATCAAGAGTAAATTGAAATATTTTTTAAAGATTAAGAAATCGTTTTATTATTGAAAATCACATATATGTGCAAAACAATATCGAACTTCTAAGAATCGATTCAATTCAAAGTAGTACATAGAAGAGAAAAAACAACGATAACGTTTGCAAAACGAACAAGTACGATGAGAGGTGTAATTTGCCTCTTTGTTACCCACCATAGGAAAATATACCAACAACCAATGACCCCTGAATGCGCCTAAGCTTTTCTTTTCTTTTTCGTTCATGCGTATTTTGTATATAAATAGGTGAATTAGTCCGTTTTCGTTGAAGGTTCTTTCAGAAAACCTTGAAAATAAAAGCTAATATTTGAGGATGAATCATTTTAACAACGATTGTAACTCATTTGAAAAATCCAGTGAAAATATATGTTTGTGTAAAACAAAGGAAATGTTTACTTGCTTCTCTTTTGATTTTGATCGATGTGTCATCTTTCTATTGAATTCTGATTTTTTTGTCTTATTCCATCAAGAAAAACTCTCGACAATAATCGATATACAATTTCATTTTCAAAAAAAAACAAAATTAGTCGCTTTCTCTTTTCTTTTCATATACCTATCCATTGACGAACAACAATCATACAATGATAGTCATAAAACAACCATGAAATTGACATACCCATCATCGATTTCTAATTGAGATAAAACATGTTCTATGTGCTCGGTGATTTTCAATAGTGTAAACACTAAAGAGAAACAACATTGACGTATGTTGTTTTTTGTTTAACTACTTCTAAAATTACCGTTTTATTAGCAAGATAGGAAAACTGGCCTTGAAAAGAAAGTTAACTTTGTCACGCATCGCTAATCGGTATATACTTGTTTGTCTATTCGCGAACTTTTTTTCGTTCGCATCTTTTACTTGATTGTACTTTTGTGTTTAGCGAACCATGTGGGTATATGATTTCACAAAGGTTGATCATGTATTTATTTCGTTCGTATCTTTTACTTGATCATACTTTCGCGTCTATCGAATGATGTGGGACATCGCACAGATTGATCATGGATTTATTTTGCATAAGATAATAATCTTCTCATGGCTATTACTTATTTTAAAACCAAGAGATCGTTTCACATTACATTTAATTGTTCTCACGTCGACTGTATTCGTTGTTAAGAATACGATTACATTCTGCCAGTTATGGCTTCAACAAACACTATTCCATGCCTATCGAGAAACTTTATTTACAGCGGCGAGTATGGATCATTTTCATTTGGCTGAATTATGGTTAGGACTTTGGATGGTTCACAATTATAATTCTCGATTTACTTGTGCTTATTATGCAAAATTAGATGAAGATAAACGTACTCCATGTCATTTGAAATGGACTGAAGAACGAGTCGTATTTACAACCATTCTACTCATTACATATTTACTTGCACCTATTGGTTGTGCAATCTATTATCTCGCCACGAAAACTTACTTTCGTCGATTTGATGCGAGAAAAACGATCAATTGGCAACGACCACAAGACATCAAATTAAAGAGATGCGTTTCTATTACAGACTATTACTTTTTGGCAACAAAAACTGTTCGATTTGGTGATTCATTGCCCCGTAATTTACGTAAATTCTATCGATTCTTACGAGGATTAATTGGTGCTACAATTGGTCTTGTTGTTCTCAGTTCTTATGCAGGATATGCCATCTATTGTGTTATTTCTAATCGAAATAAGAAAAACAACACTGTTGCCGGACAAAATCCATCGCCTCGATGGCCTCTATCATCCGTTCAAACTCATATGATTCAATCATCTTGGCAATCAATTACGACACCAATTCAAGATCGTAATTGGCAATGGAAACTGAAATCCTATTGGCTACAAATATGTACATTTGTTGCCTTTGGTCCCAATGGTGAAAATCCACTTGCATTTTTCCGAACGATGCAAAATGATTTTGCGGCAAGTCTAGGAAAATCGGATACAGCTGGTTTCTATCCATTCGGCGATGGTATTGGTGTTAGTGCACATAAATATGTGAAAGCCTATCTCGAAAGTCGTGATCCAATTATAATCAAAGATTATCAAACAATTGGCTGGTCTGTATCGAGTTCATTGATTAAATATTGCGATTCGACTCATATATTTCTACCGAATCGAAGCAATCCAACAGCCGATCATCATTTACTGAGCCGTAAAATCATTCATCGATGGTTGGCAGCTTTTCCCCATCGATTAGGCAATGCAAAGGATCCATCATCGCAAAATCCCGAAACTTATCAATCCTTACATCGTCTTGTTGCACGTTGCGTTACGAATGAACCAAGTCGAGACGCTGCTTATCTAGCTGTTGGCGAGACAATTTTCTTTTTGGCTACGGGCGGTTGTTTAACTCGTGAAGAACGTGATGCTTATCTCGATTGTGTTAAAAATCCATTTACATTTCTACCGGATTGGCTTAATTTTCTGGTTGCTGGTAATCACATGGAGAATAAAGGCTATGCAAGTTATGAGACATTTCAAAAGGCATTTGCTCGTCACACCAATGGACCTGCATTACAAGCAGCATTTGAAGCAGCCGAAGGACAATTAAGCAAAATTGAAGTTCTACGATTAGTAACATCGGCATTCTGCTTAGGTGCTGCGCCAGGACCAGCCAAATTAACAGCTAATCTTGTTCAACGATTATGGTCCGATCAATACGAAGAAACTTCATTCGATATTAATGGCAAACGAAAAGAGAAAATGGTCGATTTATTCTATGAAAATCCACGTAATTTTATCTTGGAATGTGCACGATTGAATTCCATTCTGCCCATGGTTAGTCTTCTTTCGAATGATAATATAGTTCGTGATGTTAAAGAACATACAGGAGTTGAAATACCGGCTAATACACGTATTCATTGTTCATTGATTGATGCAAATAATGATCCCAATGAATTTACCTCGCCAAATGAATTCAATCCACGACGTTCGAATGAAGAAATGGGCAAGATTATGACATGGAACGGATCTGAAAGTGGAATTGCACGAGAGACCGAAAAATTACGTCCTCCTCGTTATTGCCCTGGGCATGATCTATCCTTGCAAGTCATCGAATATATTGCCATGAGATTTGCGCCTATTATCAATCCAGACAATGATAATGATGCTTCAGAAAACAAAAAGGTCATATCAAAATTTGGTAGTAAACATATGGAAAGTCTCGATGGTGATGATGATGATTCCGAAGATATCGTTGCTGTTCGTGAATTAGCTATTTATAATCATTTAGATGAAAAAACAAACAAACATTATGTATCGTCACTCGATGGATACACGAAATTGATAATGAATTTATCAAAAATAGCACTCAAAGGATGGAATCTCAAACCACCACATGGCATCGATATACAAGAACCAAGTGATTTACCGACGCGAAGTATTCATTTGAAACGTGTCGATGGTGCAACATTCGTTGCTACACGTGACGAAGATGATGAAGCTGATTGGCATGCTCCTTCGCTTCTAATAAATAAAATTCTTAATTCAACGATATGGCCATTGGAAGATCTTGAATTACAATTTAATTCAACAAATGATATGGTTGCTTGGAGACGTACACATTTTCCTTCGATGCCACAACCAAATAATCCATTCTGGTACGGTGATAGCGATGAATTAATGAGTTATTTTGCTTTCTTTGGATTGGCTTGTCAACATACGAGAAAACTGAATAAAGATCAAGAACTTAATAACGATAAAAAACATGTTTCAAATTTGAAGTCACATATGTTCAATGTTTCACAAGAAATTGTGAAAGCAGCCTATTATGTCAACGATATGACTTCTCTATCTTTATTTTCTGTACGACCTCCGTTTGAACGTTATGGCGCAGCAGCTTATTTCGATCGTGATCGTCGTTTAATTGGCATTTATCTATCCGAACGTGGTGAATTCATTACACCTGTACGCCAAGTTTCTGGTCCCGATAATTATTGGAATTATGCTAAATATATGTGGCGATCATCAGCTTTAGCATTTGTTACTATACAAGATCATTTATTGGTTACACATTTTATTGAAGCAAATACATTAGTAAATAAAACAAGACAATATCTTCCTGCAACTCATCCATTACGTATCTTTCTTAAACCATTTACATTTCGTACAGCATCAATAAATCATTCAGCATCGACTTCATTAATCAATGAAGGCGGACTTTGCCATCGAATTTGGGGTTTTGAACATGATGAATTTCTTAAAGTTTGCGATTTTGTTATTGTTCAATATCGATTTCGTACGATGCCCGATTGGATTGATGATAGCATGAAATTAGAAAACAATAGAGAATCATCGGACTGGGCTAGTATTTATCCTATTGCAGACGATTTGCCTGCATATTGGAAAATTGTACGTGATTATGTACGAAGATTTTTTTATATTGAATATGGTAAAGAAGAATCATCGAAAAATGATGGTAAATACAATTCAAGTTCAAGATCTACATTCATGAATGAACCATGTGAACGTCGATTCATTGCTGAAGTTTGTAAACCATTGGGATTAAATTGTGTAAGTGATCGTGAAAGACTTATCGATGTTCTAACACAACTTATTTGTGCATGTACCGGAATTCATGAACATGTTGGACATGTCGGTGATTATCTGTTTGATCCAACGTTTATCGGTACGAAATTAAGACGTGATTTAGCATCGACTTTACCTTCGGTACAAAATTATAGTTTAATGCTCGTTCTAACTGTACTAACGGCAATGAAAATGCCTGGACTTCTCGAAGATTGGACTCATCTTATTCCACGTTTGCCAACAGACAACAATCGAGAAAAATGTCCATCGACAATTACATCTGAAGACGATGTTAAATCTCATCTTGACAATTACTATTTATTTAAGCATCAATTGAGTGAACGTGCGAAAAAAATCGATGAACGACATAAAAATCAAGATGCATTTCCATTTCAATCGTTCAATCCACGACTTATGGAATGCTCAGTCTCCGTCTAATTTGATGACTTTTTTTTCCTCGTAGTTTATATATCTAAGGTGAAGGTGAAATATAAGCATATTACTTTTTATTAATAAAAAAAAGCATCATCTAGTTTGATAACTTCTTCGTTTTAATCTGTCCAATTTGGCAGCAGACATTGAATACTTAGTAAATTACTTAGCAATGGCGCAACCAGGATTTTTAGACCAATGGGCAAACTCCCATTGTGACTAAAAATAGAGTGGGCGAAGCCAGAAAATTTTTTTTTATGGGCAAAACTCTTTATTTAAAAATTACAATGGGCAATTCAAAAAACGAGATGGGCAATTGCCCATTCGCCCCCCCCCCTTGGTTGCACCATTGTTACTTAGGACTTTTGGTACTTTTACTTAAAAAATATCGGTACATAAGTATACCGCTTAAGTATCAGTGCATGCACTTGTACTTTAAACTTGTACTTAGAGGTGTAAGCCGACGTCGTCTTCGGCGGCGGCGGCTCAGTCGCTCGGTTTATACCTATTTTGTACCTAAGTATCTGTACTTTTAGTACAAAATTTACTTAGAAAAGTGGCTAATGTTCGTCGTTATTTGTAAATGAGTTCTACTGCTAAATATCCTTATCGTTATATACCAGTTGCTGTTGATATTAATGTATTTGAATAAAATAATGGATAATAATTCAATGAGTGATTAACAAAATATTTTTATTTGTTAAGAAAAAGTAATTGGCAAGCAGAAAACAAACGAAAAAAAGATATAAAATAGTTAAAATAAGATAAAATAAAACTTCTGATGATCAAAATAAGCAGTATTGAGACAATATACGATAGTGCATCATCTTCGGCAGGAACTGATGACGCTTGAACAGAACATACACGTTTAGCAATCGTTTTTAACCGATATAATTGAGAACCACACCAATATGAAGAAAATGTTGACCGGATGGGATCGTTTAAATCAGAGACCGTCGGGATAAGTTTTCTATTTTTTAACAACTAAGACAATCTGTTTTATTTCTTGTATTGACTATTTTTCGAAGAACATTGATAAGAAATTGAAAAAAAGAGATATCATTTCATAAACAAAAACAATTTCAAAGGTTACATTGTCAAAGCACGCAGGAATATCAATTGATCATCATTGAAATTAATAATAAGATCGTATGGAAATAGTGTTATCTAGTTGTGCAGATTTTATGTTTGTTCGACGTTTTGTAAAAATATTTCCACTGGCATTAAACAATCTTTTAAGTGCTACTTTGGCTAAGATTGGAAACTTTAGGACGAGGCCGACAAAACCGAAGATCTATAATAAAAAAGTTTGATAATGCTGTACTCTGTTGTGAAACATTTCATCTATTTAAAAAACAATTGTTTTCGAGTTTATCAGTCACTGGAAAAAACAGTTGATAGAAAACAAAATACTAGATAACATCCGTCTTCATAAATTCAACCCAAATGATCAAAACGTAAGAAGGAAAAGTTCTTTCGTCGACAATATGTTTTATCTTTCTTCTCATATTGCAAAGAAACATTAATGAGAGATGAAAGAGTTCACTGAACACTCCTTTAATCGAAAATGATACAATTTATCATCATTTATCATCACATCGTTGTTTATCTATACATGAAGTATTTAATGAGAGTATGGTTCAAATGCATTATATTCGTCGTGTTAAATATTATAATGTTCCATGTCAAAATCAATCATCAGATTTACAATGTTTTCATGATGATACTTTTGTGTGTTTATGTCAGAATTTTGGTGATCAACGATTAGCTGACTGTGTTGATATCGAGAATACTGAAATGCCTTCAAATCCAATATTTAGTTACGATGAAATAGAACATTCGTGCTTTGTAAATCATCAAATTGATTTTTCAACTGAAGCATCGTCATCATCATCAATGCCATCTACAGTTAGTAAGTCAATTTTAATTACACCATTGACACTGACGATTACTTCAAATAAATCGAATATCACTACATCATTCATTGACACTAATACAGGGGGTCCCAAAATTATAGGACACCCCCCTGCTTTTGAGTTCAAGATCATTTTTTACTTTCAAAACATGATGTTATTGGCTTCTTGTTTGCATGCATGTGTACATATATTCATGCAGTATTTACACTTATCATTTATTATTTTATCCTTAACAATACAGATGATAAATAAGGCAAAAAGGAAAAAATTGCCGTCCCAAAATTATAGGACACCTTTATCATTTTTGAATTCAATCATTCTTTCATACGCTAGCAACAATGTTACGCATCTATTCTTCTTATGTATATATAGAGGTAAGCATCTAGTAGAATTAGCTGGCCATGACAACAATTTAATTCGTTTGTTCTTCATATAGGTTAGTG
>ERZ778024.1954-NODE-1954-length-20587-cov-55.775667_pt1 | contig 20587 bp, 25 predicted proteins | sample MGYA00375754_ERZ778024 | MGnify/ENA primary metagenome ERZ778024 (study PRJEB29350, sample SAMN05389827) | bioreactor metagenome | isolation source: Thiocyanate bioreactor | place: South Africa: University of Cape Town | collected 2014-02-18 ...
GTCAAGGTTTTCTGTTATTTAGTTGTGTTTGTTGTTCAACTCATTGATATCATTCATTGTCCAATTCCATTTCATTGTTTTGCTGTGTCAACTCAATGCCTCGATTTGGTTTGTTTTCGTTGATCAACCGATTCAACGACTGTTCAATTCTTTGCTTTTCAATCGACAATTCATTGCAAATAAAGGAAAATGACTTTGTTTTTATTTGTTAAAGTAGAATGATGACAAAGAGAAAAGAGAAAGAGAAGGAACTACATAGAGAGAGAGAGAAGAGAAGAGATTTGATGATAGATAAAGTTAATTTCCATTGGTATTTGCAGCAACATATTTTTGTCCGTTGGCATTGTTAATAAATCGATCGTAAGCCGAATATCGACCTGAAATGAATGCAGCAATTGGAAGAGCAACATAACAGAAAACAATCGATGAAATCATTAAACGTGTTGAATGATAATTGAGAAGTGCCATTGAACCATAATCGAATAAACCTGCTGTCATTAAAACACAAGCAACAAAGAAGAAGAACGGCATGAGAAATCGTCGGTCACTTGTTTGAAACATTTCCCAAATGGAAAAGATTCCACCAACTAACATAAAGATTAAACCTAACAAACAAATGATAAATGTCGACGTAACAAATCGAGTGACACAAGGAACATTTTCCATCGATGAACACATATAAAATAAACCATTCCATGTCCAATTATTCATCATAACAGTTCCATTCGTTGTTTGCATCACAACACCTTCGTTACCAACATTGGTTATTGTCCAATAGTTGGTTCCCAATGCAACAACACCCAAAATAACACCAATGATGGAGAAAAATGCAACAAAAATGGTCATTCGACGAAAAAGTGGATCTAACAACATATTTTCTTTTTCTTCTTGTTTGGCAATTGAACCAGTTGAAATGAAGATTTGCTTGTCTTGTTTTTTTTTGTTTTGAACGAATCTGCCAGAGAAAATGACCGGTCGACCTGAGTTTATATACGAATGAATTTCTCTGTGAGAGACAAAGAGAGAGAGATTGAGAGAACAATGATTTCCCGTTTCAACATTCGTTTTATCCAATCTTATTTCAACATTATACAACGGTCAACGTTCTTCTTTTTCCTATGTACAAAACAAATACAACTTCGCAAAACGGATGAGGTCATGCCCTCTTCTTCCTTCTTTCTCATTTCACACCTCGATCAAATATTCAAAAATTGAAATTCTATAGTTCGTTTCGTTGTTTTCCTTTGCAGAAAACAATAGATAATCATTTAGTGGCCTCTGTTGAGCCATTTCTTTTATTTGCTTAGACCAATACAAATTGATGAATGTTTACGTTACATACATTCATGAACCATTACTTCTGTTCTTGTTGTTGATTTGTACATCGAATCGAATAGAAAATGCCAGTGAAATTAGAACGAAAACATGCGTGTTCATTGACATTAGCACCATTGTTACTTGCATTAGGTTTTGTTTTGTTTAAATTGTATACAGCAAGTAAAGTTGTCAATCCTGAAACGGGTCGTGTTTCTCATGTTTCTCTTAATCCTGAACAAGAACAACGATTGGGAATTGAAGCATATGCTCAAGTTCGACAGGATGCAGCGGCAAATCTTATTCAGAGTGGACGTGACGTCGAATTTGTCAAAAGAGTAACACAGAAATTGGCTAAAGCAGCTGCTGAAAAAGCAATAGTTAAATATAATTGGGAGGTTAGCGTCATTCAATCTCATGAGAAGAATGCTTTTTGTTTGCCTGGTGGAAAAATAGTTGTTTACACAGGAATTATTCCAATAGCAAAGAATGAAGCTGGTCTAGCGACTGTTCTTGGTCATGAAATGGCTCATGCGACATCGAGACATAGTGCTGAAAGACTTTTTCGATCTGAATTAACTCAAACTGTGTTAGGTGGTGTTCAAGGAAGTATTTCTCAATTAGATCCACAACAAAGACAAGTCTGTTTATTTTCATTTTACATTTTATATATTCAACTATTTGTTTAGGCAGTATTAGCAGCGTTAGGTGCAGGTGCTAAATATGGTTCAACATTACCATTTTCTCGTAAACAAGAATCCGAAGCAGATCATATTGGATTATTATATATGGCACGTGCTGGTTACGATCCTGAAGAAGCTGTTGCTTTTTGGCGGCGAATGGATGAACAACTTGGTAAAGGTGCTCCACCAGAATTTATGTCTGATCATCCATCGCATAATACTCGTATTTTGGATCTTCAAAGATGGATGCCACAAGCTAAACAAGAATTTGCTAGTCATCATCAACATAATGCACCTGCTGCTTAATCAACCTTCTCTTTTTTTTAGCTCAACTCATCTTTTTATTCGATGTTTTCTTTTTTGAATGAATAATCTCGCCATATATTTATCTGCTTGTGTCATTTATCGACTAGATAACGTTTTTTTTTCGAATAAAATCAAATCATTATCATTTTTTCGTTCAATTTTCTACATATCTTGTTAAATATAATTCATATTCGAGAGACAACAAGTAACCATTAACGAATTTAGATCGACTTTCTATTTTCGTTCTTTCACCCTCAAGAAAAGAAAACATACCGACATCTTACAACAGAAATCATTCTATTCTAACTATCAATTCGTTTGAAAATACGGCTGTAAACTGCGTAAAATGGCCGTATACGCTACTGTTTTGTACCGTTACGACAACCGTATTGATCGCCCTGGAAGTTGTTCAATGTTTACTTGAAGATGAAGGCGCCTCAGCTGATGAAGATATTCAAGTAATCTTTTTTTCCTTGTTTTCTGGTTTGTGTCAGTTATCGATTGAATCGGTTTTTTTTCTAAAAAAATAAAATCATCATCATCACCATCATTGCTTCGTAGAGTTGTTTACATAGAAATCGATCATCTTAACTCTCATTTTCTTCTTGACAAGTGACTATTCACGAACGTTAGATCGGGTCTCTACAGAAAAGAAGAAAAACAGACCGACATCTCTTACAATTACAACCGAAATCATTTTAACTATTTCTTTGTTTTAAAAGATTATCCATCACTTTATTTTAGATCTTTTGCGATTTAGAACGTATACGCTCTCGTTTTGTATGCGTCACGCCGACCGTATTGATCGTCGTGGGAGTGATTATTTTACAAATACTAACAAAGTCGAATTGCTTACACGAATTTTTCGAGAAAAACAAGATTTGAATCAATCAATAAACTGGGAGAATTATTGTAAATCCATCCAATGAGAAGAATTTAAATAAAATTACAGATTCTTTCGTTACTATTTCAATTTTTATGATCAAACGAATTTTACGTGATGTATCTGAAATTCGAATGACTGAGTTGATGTTCGATGCTGACAAAGACGGTAATAACACCCTCACCCTCTCTGAATTTGTCTACTTAATTCTTTTTTCGTCTCCTTTCTAACGGATATGAATAAAGGTGATTGACAGCAGAAGAATAATAAAGACTTGTTATTTTGCTTGATTTGATTTTGAAATGATTTGATCAGCAGCACGTGAAAGTTTTTAGATGAATCGATTTATTTCTGTTAACATATGATAATGATGTAAAACAGAATTGACATCAAGGATTTCTCTTTGCTCAATGAAATTATTTTGATGAACGATAGAATTAACTTGACGAGATTCTCTAGAGAATTGCGAAGAAGAGAGATTTTTATTTTTTAAATAAAAAGCAATGATTGATCTTGTGACCAATTGAAATGTTCAGTCAATGAAATTGAACGAGAAGCGACCTCTGAAGACAACCAACGACGATTTGAAACGAAAAAAAAAAGATTCGTTAGAAATTGAATTATTGAAGATGTTCGAAGTCGTCGAAGAAACAAATTATTCAACAATCATTGGAACAAGTCTTCGAAATGTTATTGAACATTCGCAAACCGATCTCGTTTTACCTTATAAAATTCTTTGTCAATTTCATCTTTCTTCGTGGAATTCATTTCAACATCATCTTCAACAAACATTAAATCGAAATTCGATTACTGATCACGAATTCGTTCTGTTACATCGATTTGATTTCGAAGACAAACAATCAGAAATGATTGTCAATTTCGATAAAGATTTCGAATGTTTAATCAATTGGAAAGTTTAGTTTGAACTTCTTAGACTTTTGTTTTTCGTTTATTTTGTTGATCTTTGTAATTTAGCTGAAATAAAATTGAAGGAGAAGAAATTTGAGGGTGTGTGTGTGTGTGTGTTTCATCTAAGAAGAAAGTAACAATGAAATACAAAACGATCAATGACAAAAACAAAGCAAAAAGTCAATTTGTTGGAAAATTAAATCGGTTGTGAATCGAATTGATTCGATTTGTGATTGACTAAAGGAGAAGTTTGTGGTTTCAATGGTTTGAGTCGAATTGACTTTTGAGATAAACTTTGATTGGGACTCAAATGACATTTCTTGAGAATAAATTCGGGTAAAATTAATTTGACAATTTCCAAACGAAATTGTTGTGACATTGAACAATACATAACAAATGTGATAAACGACGAACTAATCGTTAGAATATCCCAAAAATCTCCGAGACGAGAATAGATCTGAAAAACATTCTTGTCGATTCCAGTTGCACTTAACAGAAGACCTTGAGGAAACTCGACGACAACTGTGCACAAAGTGATTAACAGAAGCATTGTGGTTGTTCGCATTTCACGTTGTAAATTCGAACGAGAATTTATTGACGAACAACGACGACGAAGATTTTCACGTAACACTTTCGCATGACGAATATTTAAAATCAATAAAATACTGAAAATGATTAAAACTAAAACCGGCAGAATCTTAAAACAAATGGCTAAAATGCCGAATGAAATCTTTTCTAAGCGTTTGCCCGTCACCGAACTGAGCCAATACACAAATTCACTCGAATTCGAATCATATCGATCGGGAAAATATTTCCACGCTGGTTCGCGAACTACACGCCACGATAAATAACTCGGAATCATCAACAAACACACCGTCACACAAATCAAACCAATACAAATGTTAACATCACGATTTCGAATCACCACGTGAGACGGTTGAGAAATTATCATGTAACGAATTATCGCCAATAGACATGTCAACCATAATGCGATCGAATGAGCAGTGAGACCGACATTCGAATGAATTATGGCGAAACAAGGCCAAAATTTCGATTGACCAACGAACGGATTCGGATCGTGTAAAATATAAAAATAAAATGAATAAATGTTAAACGAAATCAACACGATTGTATCGAAAAATGCCACCGTTTGAAGAATAAAATTTGTTGGAGTTTGAAATGATTTCCGATTTAAAATAATAATTGTCACTAAACTCGTGAGAATGCCTAAGATTGTCAATGGAAATACGATTCGACCATGAATCAATGCGTAATCGCCGCTAAACTTTAAAAATAAATCACTCGTCGAATTTATCATCTTGTTACTTTGCCCATTTCTCTACAACAAATGTCAATTTATTTCTTCTTATTCAACACTCAAAATCTATCGTCAACTGAAACATCTGTCACACCAACACACACACAGATCAACTACTTTCAATTCGATAAATATTCTCTTTTTTTCTCTTCTTCTCCTCTTCCAGCACCAAGCAAAGGAAAAAAGAACATTCTACTCGAGGAGAGTAAATCCTCTTCTTCTCGTCGTTGTTGTCGATGAGGGAAAGATTTTGTAGCTGAAGGCGATGGTGATCAATATTGAATCGAATCGAATCAATGACGAACTACGGATATGAGACATGACGACGAATGAACAAACTCTTTTTGACTTAACAAGAAAAACAAATGTAATCCGATCGAAGAATCTTTTCCTTCGAGAGAAATTCGATCCGAAGAGTAAGATCATTAGTTAGCTATCATCGTTTCATTTCAATCCAACAAAAGAAAAAGCTCATTTCAAATTATCCGGATTTGCCTTTCGTTTTTTGTCTAATTAACAACAAACATTTCTTTTTACAATGCAAATTAATTGCCTTATCGTGTTTTCTAAGCACCAACTTACTGGTCTCAGACAAATTCTATTCAAAAAGTTTCTAATAGAGACAAGCCCTATTTTTTCTTTTTTTTTATACAACAAAAAACTAAAATCTCAATTTTGCTTTTGAATTGAATTGAACTGAGTTGAAAAAAGTGCGTCCAGGTAGATGCCATCTATCGTCGAGTTGACCTTTTACCTGTAGAGTCTCATTCATAAAACAAATTCAACAAAAAAAAGATGGCAGTTTCAATGAACTCGAGAGCAATACATGTCATTTTGTTCTTTTTCTCTCGTTGGACGATGTTGACCTCGTTGTTCACCGTTTTGGCAATTTTCATCTCTCAAATTGGTTCGTTGTTTTTTCGAAATAAAAAAAAGAAAGAAAACTAATTGAATTTATTTGTTGTTATTGTTGAAATTGAAAAGATGGTCTAGGTATTTGTACATTCGGAAGACCAATCGTAGGCGAATTCTATTCGTATGAAAATGGCCTTGAAACACATTCGTCTTTCAATTTGAATGGAGACATCGATCGACGATTCTATCGACGAGAATCAGGTGCTGGAGCAACGGGCAAAAACACTGGATCGGTTCTTGTTCATGAAGATCAAGGAGAATGTTTTCAATTGAATTCGAAAAAGAATTATTTTGAATTGATTTCAAGAGACAAATCTCAATCGTGTTTTCAATGTTATCAAATCTTCAATCGAACACGAAATGTTCTTCAAATTCGTTTGAGTTCATGTGAACAAACAACTTCATTGGTTTCAAATGAAATGAAATTCGATGAATTATGTCGAACAATCGACGAACAAAGTCAATTTATTACTCTTTTCTCGAAAACTTATTCAGCTGAAGAATGTCGTCGAACCATTTACGGAACTTATCATTTTACTTATGAATTTCGTGAAGGTGGCATTGGCATTTGTGATAATCATATTTCTCGACTTGTGTCATGTCCCGATCCAGGAACACCATTCGAAGCTGTTAATGAACGTTTTTGGATGACTTATGGATATTGTCGTGATCTTGTTTCATCCATCGATGCTCAACCACTTTATCAATGTTTAGGCTATTGGATTAATGAAAAAGGAGATATTTTTACAGCGATTGCCAATGAACGTGTTGGTTCAGAACGTTGGTATGATAAATTTCGTTGTATGTTAACACGAAAAGATCAACCACAATGGTTTGCTAAATCTCTTTTTGCTGAATGTTCATCATTGACAAGTCCAACGGATGGACCTGAAAAAGTTATTATTACACCTGTTATTCCCGAAGAACCACAAGCTTCGTGTTTTTTCCCGAGTAATCTCACTGGTCAATGGATTAATACAGCTAATGTCAATGCACGAGTGATTATAAATGCAACTCATATTCATGAAATAGCCAAAGTCAATAATCGTGGCTGGTTAAGAGAAACTTATTATGTTTGTCAGCAAACATCAAGAAGTCAATATCTTGTCAAAGCTGTTACCAAAGGAGAATGTTTCTCGTATTATATTTGTTTTGATTTCAAAGATCGTCATCATAATATTCTTAGATATCGAAAATCGAAATCATTTATGTCAAATTTATATAATTTATTTCCAAATCGTGATCCATTCTATGAAGTTTGTTCATGGACAAGTTTTGGTAATGATGCCAATTGGAAATATCAAGTTTTTGTTTTGGATCCACCGGCACCTATCGAATGTCCATTTACAGGCATGTGGACATTTAAACAAGTTGGTCAACCGAATTCTTTAATTGAAACTCGTATTCGTGGTGGTGTAACACCTCGACCACGTGATCACGGTTGGTATATCACATGTGATCCACAATATATGGTTTCTCAATGGACAATTTGTGGTGATCAAACGAAATCAATGTTTGCCGATCGTGAATATTGTCGACAATTGGATCCATATGGAACACCAATTGGTGTTTATGAACAACCAGATTACATCTATCAATGTGCTGGTTATTGGCGAGAAGATTCTCGATCGATGATGGTGACTTATGATCGAGATGATCCGTATGTTAATTATAAATGTTGGGTTTATGAACGAAGAGATTTAACAACAATAACTTTGTCTCGATCCGCTGGTTCAGCTTGTGGTTTTAATCAAACATCGGAAAGTTATCGAGCTGAAGATGGTGCTGATCTTGCAATTACACTTGCTGAAGCTGAACGAATTCATGACGATTGTCCAATTCGTTATGATGATGGAAGAAATGTTTTTGTTGATTTAGAAGAATTTAATTTTTATTATGCCAAAGGATCAACGATCTACTTTCAATTCGGTCTCATTTTCTTTTTGTTATTCATCTTATTTAATTAATCAATCTCACTCCGACGACAATGTCAGATATTCAATTTTTTTCTCTTTTCTTATTGAAAATGATTACGTCATAAATAGTAACAGATACGTATATATTTTTTTGATTTTAGATGACAAATGCAATGTTAAAACGACAAATGTCTTTTAAAGTGTTAATATTGTTGACAATAATTTGTGAAGTTAGAAGTCAAATTCGTTGTACATTTGATCGTCCATTGTTAGGAGAATATTATTCGTATGAAAATGGTCTTGAAACTCATACATCTTTGAAAGAAAATGGCGATATCGATCGATTATTTTATCGTCGTCAATCAGGTCTTGGTGCTAATGCAAATATCATCACTATACTTGATAATCATGCTCTCGGAGAATGTTTTCAACTCAATCATAGACAAAATATTCTTGAACATTCATCGAAACATCATTATGAATTAATCTATCGAGATAAGTGAGTTCCACTTCGATGTTTCAAATTGTTCATCTCTCAATTTGTTTTCGTAGAGAAAAATCTTGTTTTCAATGTTATCAAATTTATAATCGAACGAGAAACATTCTTCAAATACGAAAAAGTGAATGCAATGAAATCACATCTGTTATTACGAATCAAATGAATTTTCAAGAACTTTGTGCAACAATTCATCAAGATGCAGAATTCGATACTCTCTTTTGTAACATTTTTCACTCGACAAACAAACGAATCATTCATTTTTTTTTAATTTAAATAGCGAAAACATATTCAGCTGAAGAATGTCGTGCAACAATCTATGGAACTTATCATTTTACTTATGAATTTCGTGAAGGTGGCATTGGCATTTGTGATAATCATATTTCTCGACTTGTGTCATGTCCCGATCCAGGAACACCATTCGAAGCTGTTAATGAACGTTTTTGGATGACTTATGGATATTGTCGTGATCTTGTTTCATCCATCGATGCTCAACCACTTTATCAATGTTTAGGCTATTGGATTAATGAAAAAGGAGATATTTTTACAGCGATTGCCAATGAACGTGTTGGTTCAGAACGTTGGTATGATAAATTTCGTTGTATGTTAACACGACAAGATCAACCACAATGGTTTGCTAAATCTCTTTTTGCTGAATGTGCACGACTTTATTCACCAACCGATGGTCCTGAGAAAGTCATTATTTCACCAATTATACCTGAAGTTCCAACACCAACATGTTTTTTTCCTGATAATTTCACTGGTGAATGGGTGAATACAGCCAATGTCAATGCACGAGTGATTATAAATGCAACTCATATTCATGAAATCTCACAAGTTAATAATCGTGGTTGGTTAAGAGAAACTTATTATGTTTGTCAACAAATTAGTCGACAACAATATCTCGTTAAAACAGTGACCAAAGGAGAATGTTTCTCGTATTATATTTGTTTTGATTTCAAAGATCGACATCATAATATTCTCAGATATCGAAAATCGAAATCATTTATGTCAAATGTTTACGATGATCTGTCAAAACGAGATCCACTTTATGAAGTTTGTTCATGGACAAGTTTTGGTAATGATGCCAATTGGAAATATCAAGTTTTTGTTTTGGATCCACCGGCACCTATCGAATGTCCATTTACAGGCATGTGGACATTTAAACAAGTTGGTCAACCGAATTCTTTAATTGAAACTCGTATTCGTGGTGGTGTAACACCTCGACCACGTGATCACGGTTGGTATATCACATGTGATCCACAATATATGGTTTCTCAATGGACAATTTGTGGTGATCAAACGAAATCAATGCTTGCTGATCGTGAATATTGTCGACAATTGGATCCATATGGAACACCAATCGGTGTTTACGAACAGCCGGATTACATTTATCAATGTGCTGGTTATTGGCGAGAAGATTCTCGTTCTTATCTCATAACTTATGATCGCGATGATCCATATATAAATTTTAAATGTTGGGTTTATGAACGTATTGATTTATTTAAAATTTATTTATCTCGATCAGCAGGATCATTTTGTGGTTTTAATCAAACATCGGAAAGTTTCAAAGCTGAAGATGGTGCTGATCTGCGAATTGAATTAGATGAAGCCGAGCGTATTCGTAAGTTTTTACTTTTTGTGAAACGAACAGAAGAATTGACTTGAATACTTAGATGATGATTGTCCAATTCGTTATGACGATGGACGTAATCCATGGCAAGCAATTGACGAATTTCTATTTTATTATGCATCAGGAAGACAAAATATTCCATCATTTTTACTCTTTCTCACTCTCCTATTTGCACTTCTCAGTGTTTTTTAATCAGTATATTGTGTAGTGACAACAGTTCTTCTTCTGTACATTCCATTTTTTACACGCGTATAATGACAGTTTTAGCGATTTTGCTCTGTGTTTGTTTTATTGTATACATTAACCAATTTATTCACTATCAATAAATAAATGTGAAATCTCTTTTTTTTTTGGAATTTTATTTGTGTCAAATTACTAAGATATTGAATAGAATAGATCAGTAGCGTAAACTTTATTATCGTCCTGAAAAAGAAAACAATAAACAAGGTATTTCGTAGAAAATCTTTATGCTATCGATTGGCTATAAATTATGTCGTCTTATTTTCATTTGATCCTCTATTTTCGAACAGAAAAGTTCACACGACGAATAACATTTAACATTCCCGTATAAAATAAACAAATCGCTTTCTTTTACCGAAAGATAATGAAATAGTATAGTTAGTAGTTAGAGGTAGAGGCATTTTGTTTGTTTCATAGATGAGTGACTTTCAAACTACCGAACAAAAAATCAACAGTGCTCGAGAAGGTTTTCGTCGTATTCAAGGTGCTAATAGCAATGGTGTTTCTTGGGATAATTGTGGTATGTAGCAAGAATTAACGAATATAGATACGTAATACAAAAGGTGTTTTGAATAGAAAGTATCATCAAAAAATATTTCTCAGACATTTCAAACAGTCGTTTGGAAACGTTGCTTTGTGAAGCAGATGAAGATGGTACAGCTTTGATTGATACTGTATTTCCAAGATGAAAACTCTTGTAATTTAGGGTGTGAAATAATTGAACTCGACAAGTTCATGATTTTGCTTTATCATTTATCATCAAATGAAGCAAATGATAATCGTCCAGAAATTTTACCTGTAAGTATCTATTCAAAACATCCAGATGAGATTATAAAACAAATCTAACTTTTTCTCTCCAATTGAAATCTTTTACGAAAATGTTTGATGAAAACTCGAAGTTATTTTTGTTTTTTTTTAAGAGTGATGCTCCATTATTGCAAAACATGTCCGATCTATTAAAGGCTATCAATTTACATGTGAATTTAGCAGGTTCAATTAATAAACAAACATTCAAAGGATTATTTCAGCAATACAACATAGCATTCACTAGCTAATTTTTATAAACTCTCTAGTTATGCCTTTCTCGTCTATTTTGATCAAAAGTTGTCTTTCACTTTTCTTTGTTATGGTCTATTGAAGTTAGATTGATTCAAGATAAAAAAGAACTTTCTCTTGATAATTTACTGTTATTTTTTCGTCATGATACATGGTCAAACTGGGCAAAAAAAAGAACGAAGAACTATAACTATATCCGTTAATGAATAGTTTTTCAAATGAAGGATAATCGATTGTGTTGTTGGTTATGTGATGAGAATCTTGAGAAAACGAATGCTCTCCATTCAAATAAATTGTAGTAAACAGAATTGGAATTAAAAAAGTGACTATGGAAATGAAATTTGATTCTAGTGAAAGGAAAGAAGCATTCGTTGATATTTCGATCAGTTGATTTTCAACTGAATCTACTTTCGATTCGGACAAATATTCAAATGGAAAAGAAACAACAAAAGTCAAAGCCAAGTCCTATTTTTGATCTTTTCTATTCTGACAAATTTATTGACGAAGAAGAACAAGAAAAAAAGATGTGTTGTAGTTTTATATGAATAAACTTATTCGAATTTGATACGATCAGTTAGTGTAAATCTAATTGAAAAAATGCATTTGTTTCAATAATAAGAAAATGATAATTGTTCTCAAACAAGTTCGTCAACAATTCGCTATCACGAAAACAATCTGTTCATCACTTTGAAATATCGAAGATGAATTTCTCTTCTATTATGTAGCAGGAAAACAAAATCAATGTTTATTAATTATTGAATTTCGACACGATATACAGTGACAAACACACTTTTCTTTTAAGTATATGACAGTTTTAGTGATTTGATTTTTGAATTGTATACATTCTAACCAGTTGATGTTCTATATTAATAAATGTGTTTTTTCTCATCATTCATTCGTTATTAACAATGATCAATATTTGAATAATGAAATAAAGAAAGTAGAATTTGCTTTTCCTTGAGATCTCGAGACAATCGAAAGGAAAGAATCAACTCTAATAAACACAATTTTAATTTCAAAAAATGAACATCCGATTACTGATAATGAACAAAATCATCGTAGAAACAATTTAAATGTTCAAATTACAACTAAAATTTGTTCTCACGCACACATAGATTTTCAGTGTAACGTGTTTTCTTTTCCTTGAATCCTGGAAAGAAAAGAAAAGAAAAGAGAAGAAAGTACAAAAATTGTTCTTTTAAGATAATCCTGATTATCCATTTAATGACGAAAACCTTTTCTCATTGAATGATTCATTCCGAAAATAAATTGATTTCTGCGTTTGTTTTTTTTTTCTAAGAAGTATTTTGATTTAATTGTTAGAAAAACCAAACAAAGAGTGTTGAAAGAAGCAGAAGAAAAACAAGAAGAAGAGGAAGAAGAAGGGCAAAGTCGAGAAAGGTATTCTGCGATGTTTGTGTCACATTTTTTCTTCTTTCTTCCTATTCAAACAAATTTGTCATAGATGAAGAAGAAGAAGAAGAAGAAGAAAATGAGATCTTCCGTTTTGTCTAGATTTCTTTTTCTCAGATTAAAAAAAAAGTCTTTCTGTTCTTTTTTTTTGAGAAAGAAAAAGAAAAGTGTTAGATGAACATGAAAAGTTGAAGTATTTTGTTAATGATCCCAATGGGAGTTGTGTCATAAATATTGTTCGTAGTGTGTGATGTCTTCTGTTAATTCGAATGTGGAAAAACCATTAGAATTAATTCAAAGAACCTATTTGAATCAATCGACAGCGGTATTCAATACAAATGAGAATCGTTCGTCGATGGCTAAAGTGTCAACAACTCAACCGTCGAGAAGAAATTCGATTCATGATGCTCATGAAACGACAAAAGATGAACTTAATAAGATTCTCGTTGATATTCAAGAACATCTTTCTAAATTGAAAGTTCTCTTAGAAACCATGGACACATTCGACAATATTAAAGGACAATTTTTTAAGTTTAAAACTCATTTATTTGACAAAATTCAACAAATCATTTCGAAATTATCCAATCAAACAACACGAAGGTTTTCCTTGTTGTCTAAATACGGACTCAATTGAATCATCATGTTTTGTTTATTAGTAGAGCATCAATTGTTTCAACGAAAAGTTCAACGAATATCAATGGATATTATCCTCAACATACAGTTTATTGTATTGAATATTTCCGAAATGAACTTGTTAAATCGATTTATTTATTATCTTCGTTAACTTTTTCGAAAGATATTCCAATTGCAACATTAAATGCAATTATTGTTCAGCCAAATCCCGAAGACATTCAATTAGATGAACAAGATATGTCTCTTTTTCAAATCATTCAATTAATTAAAAAGTTCTCTTCTCTCTGTTTGTTTTATTTTCTCATCACAAAAATCTATTTTCGTTGTAGAGATATCAATCAATTGGAAGAATATATTTATACATTAAATCAACGATATTACACTCATTTACCTGATTGGCACAATTTAGGTAATCAAATTTCAAGTTTGAGTTGTTTGTCGTTGAATTTGTTTGTTTGTTTGTTGAAGATGAATCGGTGGTGATGAATGTGAATCAATCGAATATTCGAAATGTGAAATTAGTTGAATTAAACGGTAAACATTCTCATCGTTCGTCAGTTGGTTCAACAGAAAGTTCAACAATGTTAACAACAGTTTCGAGAAAATGTCAAATGATTTGTTGTTTTTGTCAACCAAATTATTTATGAATCTTTCAATTTGTTTAGTTGGAATTGCGGTGCAAAACTTTTGATCTTCTTCAATTTTTTTTTCAAAATAAAGAGAAAAAAGCTAAGAACTAAATGAACTCATGATTTCTATTTGATGAACAAAAGAACTCAAAGGCAAAATATTGTCAAATAAGACAAGAAAAAATTGAATTAATTCAGTTTGTAAATGTTGAGAAGCGAAGGTTTTTCTAGACGAATGGCGAGATAATTCTGTTGAATTGAAAGAGCAAGATTACGAATATTTTTAATATTATTTTCTTTGATAAATCTTGTTTTTCCTTGTTGATCGACGATCCAAAGTTTATTGGTAAACCAATTGACGAATAACCACGCTTGACTTCCAATAGGAATTAACATCGAAAAGAATTTATGTTGATTTTCACCTGCATCCATTGGAACACCTTTACGTACTCGAATCATATCACGTGACATTAAATCGAGACGCCATTTTAAATCTTCACTTTGCATTATTGACAAACAAATATGTTGATTATTCGAACGAATATCTCGAATGCCGAGATCTTTACTTTCGCAAAGTTCATTCTTGGAAAAACGTTTGACAAATTGAAATTGATTCGATTGATCGAAGTCATATTGATCGATGTGAATTCCTTTGTGATAATTTAAGAATAAACTTCGATCGAACGAACAAATCGAAGCAAAAACATGTGATCGATCGATCAATTGAATATTATCGATTTTCGATGAATGAATATTAAAACTACTCGTTGGATCATATTGATACAACGAATGAATCGTTAAAATTAGAAATCGATTTATTGAATTCATCCAACAGATATCAACGAGAATTCCATAATCATTGTCATTCCATGGGAAAACATTTAATTTCTTATTTAAATCAAAGAGAATCAATTGTTTGTTATCATGAACGAGAATTTGTTGTTGAGAAAAGGCTAATGTCGATGAATTCGTTTGTAGACAATGACTTGCAAATGGTTGAGGATTGTTTGCAAAAATTCCAATAAGATCAATTAAATTCATTTGTTGACATTCAATTGATTTATTGTTGTTGTTGTTGTTTGCTTGTTTCTGATCGTCATCATCACTTAATTCATCGACGGGATCTTTTTCACCGTCAGTTAATTTGGCAGCTAAAGCCATCTTGGCTATTCGAATTGGAACAGAGAAATTCTTCACATCAGGCAAATGAACATCGATCCATTTGTAACTTTTTAAAATTTCATATTCACTTTCGATTTGTTTTAGAATCGAACTGATTTGTTGCGATTTTTTCATTGAAAATTGTTGTTTGTCAATGAATTGATTCGTTTTAGGAAGAATTTTCTTTCGAATTTGTTCGATTAATTGATTTCGATAGAGATTTAAATCGTTTTTCAATTGAGATTGATAAATGGAATCGAGATTGGTTCGATGTTGTTCGTAGATCTGTTGAAGATGTTGAACAGCTGATTGATGCCACGTACGTAATTGTTGTTGACAAGTCAAATAATTCGATTCCAATGAGAATTGTTCGATTTGTTTCAATTGTTGATGAGCCAATTCTTCGAGAGTATAATTCGAATCACTTAACAATTGAGATGAACAAATGTGTTCAACGTTACTTTTAGACACACATTCAAAACAATATTTACAATTGGAATTTTCTTTATTTTTTGGATCGAAAGACATTTTTTTTTGTTTGGGAGAAAAAAAAGGAAGATGAGTTCGATCGATCGATCGATCGATATTGAACCGAACGAAACAAAGACGAACGAGATTGTCCAACCAGAAATCAATTCAATTCATTTGCATAAATGTGTCAACGAAACATTTCAAAATGAGAAAAAAAAAGAGAAAATGTCATTTGCAAATTGTTCAATCGGATGAATCGTCATCATCATCATCATCTTCAGATGAACTTTCTTCTTCACTCGATTCATCTACAAATAAAATAGAAATTCAAATGACAAATAGCAAAGTGAGATGAAAATGAAACCTGTGCTTGTCTCTTGTTTCTTTGGATTGTTGTTGTTGATTGGTTTCGGTGGAAGAACTGTTGTTCGTTTTTGATTGTTAACCGATGAATTTGGTAAAGTTTTGGCGATTTTGTCTAGTTTATCTTTGGTCGCTTGTTTATCAGCTTGAAAACCTTGGTTAATAAACGAAGGTTTATCTTGTTGTTCGATTTGTTTGGACATTTTCGATAAATCATAAGAAGAACTTTTACGAAACAATCGACAACAACATGAAGTGAACGATTGTTTGAACGATGTAAAACCAGTCAATTGCGAATCTTGAATAAGTGTATCGTCACTTGCATTGGTTGTCGTCATTTCAGACATGACTCTCTCTCAATCGATGACAGACGTAAATGAAGTCATGCATGAAGACACACGTTTGCTTCATCACAAGAACAAACTAACGTTTTCAATTGGACCGATGAAAATCCATGTGATATGACGTAAATCGAATTGATTCTCTTTCTTTTTCCTTGATGTGCTGCGATGGCCGAGTGGTTAAGGCGTCTGACTCGAAATCAGATGGGTTCTCCCGCGTAGGTTCGAATCCTACTCGCAGCGTTTCTCTTTTTTTTCTTTTTCAACAAACATTTTTATTTAAAAAAAAAAAGAATTTAATTCAAATCAATTAATTGTTCATCTGCATGAGTCGAATCAGTTTTTGTTGAAGAATTTGTCGATGAACTTTTGCCGAACAATTGATGAACAGTTTGTGTTAACAAATCATTCATCGGATTTGATTTGGGATTTGTGGTTGTCGTCGTCGTTGTTGTTGTTAAAATGAGTGTATCATCATCATCATTTGTTTCTTCTTTTTTTGTTGAATTGATTTGCAGAATTAATTGATCATCATCTCGTTCATTTGTTCCTTTTCGAAACATGATATTCATCTTATAAAAGAATGAAGAAGATTTCCATTGAATGAAATCTATTGACAAATGAAAACAATTGGTTAAGTTCAATAATGAAGATGTCGTTTTCTTAGTTACAAATATCGATAAAAACAAAAGCAATACAATATGACTTCGAAATCGACTTATGATCAAATTTATCATCAATCGAGTGATTATAATCCTAAAGCTCATCGAGATGATCGACAACATTCCAATTTTGTTGGTTTATTCCAAATTCAAGAGGTTGATCGTTTTCTTTTTTTTTTCGTTTTTATTTTTGAAATAAAAGTTTGTTTGTTTTTTTTAAGAACAAAGATAATTTCCGAAAGCAACGTTCATCGAATGCGTATGGTTATCGACATGATCAACAAATCGATTTCATTGAAAATCAATTTGTAAAAATTGAACATATTCGAAATGAATTCTATCGATCGAATGGAGTTTTCAATTGACTTTTCTTTATGAACATTGTTCAATATGATCAATATATTTATTCGCATCGATTGATTTCAAACAAATTAAACAAGTTTTTGTTGTCGTCGTTCTTCGTTGTCTTTGTCCATCACAACATTGAATATGTGCAAAATAATCTTTTTCATCAAAGATTTGCTCACAAATTAAACATTTCTTTTCTTTTCGTCTTTGCACAGCAACAGTTGTCGTAGTTCGAGGTTGACACATCGACAAATGTTCTTCACATTCTTCGTCACGAATTAATTCACAACAAGCTGAACAACGTTTATAACCAGGAAAACAACATTTGTCCATCGATGATCTTTCACAATGAAACACGAGAAAAAGATCTATTCGTTCGTTTATTTATTTATTTTAATGAAATAAAAGATAAGATAAAAAAAAAACGACATGTGTTTTGTTAGTCATTTTGATGTTGAATAAATTTGGTCCAAATAAGATTTTTGAGTTCACTTCGAAGTAAAGCCGAAGACAGAAAACATGCATAACCAGTCATAGCATGATTAAAATATTCGAAGCCAAGAAATAAATTATAGAAAATAGAAAATCGTCGCAAATAAATCTCGTTGATTTGATTCGAAAAATAATTTGTATAATAAAATATGAAAATTCTCGGAATGATAAAAATCGAAAGAACGGTGAGAAAAAATAAGATTCCAATCGATTCTTTGACTTTGACTTGTAATGATAATGGTAAACGACGAATCTCTCGAACAACTAACAGATTCAAAATGAGAACATTGATTATGGCAAACGTTGGATTTACAAAAATGTAACTCAACGAATAAACATTCATTTCCAATGAACTTCGATTGATTTCAAAATTAAGAATTAAATTACGATAGTTTATCGAAATATTTTCATAGGAAATCAATGAGAAATTCAAATATTCAATAATTAATCCAAGAAAAATAATTAAGAAAATCAAATAAGTAAATCGATGAAATTGTTTTCGTTTATGTTTCGATCGCCAATCTAAATGAGTGTGATGTTCCCAATAACGAATTGTTAATAGACGTTCAATCGACATTAAAACCTTTAATTATTATAGAGTTCGTTTGCAATTCAAATTCAATTATCGAAAACTTACTTTACACCAATTGACAACGAAGATCGGATATTGATCGAGAAACAAATAGATCTTTGCTGTCAACATATTCAAACGAATTCGATTGGCAAATAAAAAATAATAATCAAGTAGAGAAATCAATCGAATAATATCAAAACAGGCTACAGTAATGATTAATAAACCATAACTCACATGACGAAACGATGTTTTACCAATGATATAGATTAACGCCATATTACCAAGAATTCCTAAGATTGAACATATCAACGAAATTATTCGAATACTTTCGAATGTCAACAATAGATACTGTCGATCAACAAAGATTTCTTCGTTTTTTGTTTTATTCACAAGTGAGAACTCATCATCAACATGTTTGGGAATGAACATTCTCTCAACTGAACATTGTTAATCATGCGAAGTGTGATCATGATGTTCTGTTTTCTATCTCGATCAAATACAAAGAGAATCGGTAAATTCATTCAACTGATTCATTTATTCATTTTCTCAAAAGTAAACAATTGATTACAAGAGAAACGAAATCAGCATGTTTGCTTTTCAAATTCTAATATTGTTGATATTTGAAGACACGTTCAAGCTAAAACAAAACAAATCAAATCAAATTCAAGTGATATCATCGAAAAAATTTGTTTTACATCAAGTGAAACAGCTGCATGTTGTAAAGCAGATCGAATCAATTGATTATATTGAGGATCAACAATAATATTGAATTCAACAATTAATTTATCTTTATAATCAGTTGAAACAGTCACTATTTCAACTGCTTTAACACCAATTTGTTGATATTTACGAATTTCAGCCGCTAAAATATATTTCAAATTCTGTGTAAATCTTCCACAGAATCGAGTTGAAATTTCTCTCAATGTCACTCCTTCTAATAATAATGTTGAACTGATTTTACGTAAAGCACAACGAGCACATGACGAATCATAACGACCATTATGTTTCAATGGAACATCACCAGATGTTGTTAAGACCTAATTCATACGATTAGTAGCATTTCACTCTTTTCAATCATTTTCACATACTCGAACAACACGACCAGTACGACGTCGAGTCACTTGAGTCTTACGTGTTGGTTTAGGATGACCATTTTCGTCTACTCCTTCGTCGGATGACGATGAATCATCATCACTATCTGATGAACTCGAATCAAAATCATTGTCAAAACATCCTGCACCGGCATATTCATTGATTAATTCAATTAACTAACAGAGATAGAGATTACATTCTCTTAATTCAATTCAATTGTATTTTCAACTTACATCAATATTTTGACATGCAGATTGTAAAGCAAGTGTGACATTCTCTTGTAATTCTTTGTTGACATCGATTGAATAGTGAAATTGTGTTTGATTTTCATTACCAATAACTTTAACAAAAGATAATTTCTCAGATAATTTGATACCTTTCTTGTTAAGTTCATGTTTAACTAATGATGATAATTCTTTGATAACATCAACAGCATTCGATTGATCTCGAGTAAATCGTTTGCTTGAACATTTATTTACAATTAACACACCAACGATCTTATCATTTTGAGCTGAAATCTTATGTCCTTTACTACAATCAATTTCACATTTTTCTTTAGGTAATCCACAACCAGCTGATCGTTTCGCTACAATATCATATTATTTATTTTTCTTTCTTTCTCTATAAACTTACTTGTTCGATATGATGGTTTCGTTTCCTTTGTAGCTCCTGTTCCCTTGGTTCCTTTCGTACCCTTTGTTGCTTCTGTTCCCTTAGTACCTTTTGTAGCTCCCGTTCC
>ERZ778024.1962-NODE-1962-length-20534-cov-56.594804_pt1 | contig 20534 bp, 10 predicted proteins | sample MGYA00375754_ERZ778024 | MGnify/ENA primary metagenome ERZ778024 (study PRJEB29350, sample SAMN05389827) | bioreactor metagenome | isolation source: Thiocyanate bioreactor | place: South Africa: University of Cape Town | collected 2014-02-18 ...
GGGTCAATCCAATGGAATAACAGTGGCAGGAAACACCTCAGAAAAACAAACAATTGCATTATATCGTCCATCAAATGTTATTTTAGATGCAAATAAATATCTTTTTATAACAGATAGTTACAATAATCGAATAATTGGATCAGACGAAAAAGGTTTTCGTTGTATCGTTGGATGTACTGGTTCATCAGGTTCAAATTTCGATCAACTATCTATTCCACGAAGTATCGCTTTTGACACTTCTGGAAATCTATATGTTGTTGATCGTAATAACAGTCGGATTCAAAAATTTATTTTATCAACAAATTCATGTTGTAAGTATAGACATATTCTCATCAGACCTATCAAATACTGTTTTTCAATCATTCAGTACCTCAACTAGTCGTCATATCAACCTGTGATAACGTAAATACAATCGGAAGTAATTGTAATATCACCTCATTTCCGTGTGATTCTCTCATTCCTTGTCAAAATAATGGAACTTGTTTAAATACAAATACAAATGATTACGGTTATGAATGTAATTGCACTGCTGGTTTTGATGGTATTCGATGTGAAAATGATCGCCGACCTTGTAAACCAAATACTTGTTGGAATAATGGAACATGTAATGAAACATCAGATACAACATTCGAATGTTCATGTGATCAAGGTTGGACAGGTAAACATTGTGAAAAAATAATAAATTATTGTGAAAATATCGAATGTAAAAACAATGCACCATGTCGACCATCGCTTATGAATTACACATGTGAATGTCTCGGTGAGTATTATTCTGGTCGACATTGTGAAATCGCTTCAACCAAATTAATTGTTCTTCAATATGTTTCAAAATCATTTGCTTATGTTGCAATTATTGCTTTAGTTAGTGTTGCTGCTTTTGTTATTATAATGGATATTCTTAAATATGGTTTCGGTATCGATCCAACCAAACATGATTTAGAACGAATTCAACGTGACAAAGCCAAGAAACGAGCCTTGGCTAAACGTCGGCCCGTAATTCAAAGATTTACCTATGTTAATTAAATAAATATCTCTGATAAGAATAACATGCTCTTTTTATTTTTTCTCATTCGCAAATAAAACCACGCTTTGAAATGACTAAATTTCTTTTGAATTTTTTCCTATTAAACACTTGTTGTCTATTAATTGCAAGTCAATCAAATTTAACACTCGATGCGTTTTTTAATTATACAACAATCAGTTCGCTTAGCTTAGCATCAACTGGCGATTTTTTACTTGTTGAAGCACGAAGTCCTCAATGGGATTTGAATACATACGAAGATTGTCTATGGTTATGCACTATGCAAAAATGCAACATAATTACAAATCGATATTTTCCTGGAATGAAATATAAATGGTCACCCGATGGCAACACATTCGTATTTTTAATGAAATCAAATTCCACATCGAATACCGATTTGAATTTTTCCTATTTACCAAAATTAAATTCAGATTTTGAACCAAAATTGTATTTCTATTCGATTAAAACCGAGAAAATCACATCGATTTCAATTGACAGTGAACTTCCAACTGCTTTAACTTGGGCTAAAAATGATTCGTCCATTTACTATTCAACAGTAAATGTCAGTTCATTAACTTCAACTATTCATGAACTTGATTTGACTGAAAAGCAAATTACAAAAAAAGATATTGTTCAAGTTCCATTTCTAATTCCTGAACTTGTATATAGTTCAAATACGAATCAATTGATTTTCCTCTCAGCATCACTTACAATGGAATATTTTAATAATTCACAAATCTACTCGTATGATCTTCAAAAATCATCGTCAATTAAACAATTAACAAACGATTCAAGTTCAAAAACGAATCTTCAATTACGTTACGATAGAACCGATATATTTTTCCTATGTGGAACTATTAGTTTAGCTGGTTTAACTCAACCAAGACTTTATTCGCTGAGTTTAATTACGGGAGAACGCAAACGTTGGTTTGAAGATCTTCAAGGAGCGATTCAAGATTATGCGCAAAGTCCAGAGGATCATTCTGTTTATTCTCTTTGTCAATCAGGTCTTGAAATTCAAATATATTCACAAAATCTTGGCGAAAGTATATCGAAGTATTCATTCGGTGCTGCTGGATCGTATCTTTCGATTTCCATTTCAACTCTCGGTCAAATTGCTTTTGTTTTCACGGATTCGCATATTCCTCAAGAAGTTTATTTTATCCAGGATATCGAACATTTAAATTCCGCAATACCACTAACACATTTCAACGCTCATTTCGAAAACATTCGTCTACCTCGAAGTGACTCTTATAAATGGAAAAATCCGAATGATAATCAAACAATTGAAGGCAATCTCTATTATCCACCGGGTGTTGACGATCCAAAAAATCTCCCTCTTCTCGTTCTTATTCATGGTGGACCCACAGGTGCTGATGTACGGAATTTCGTAGGTCATTGGTATTATTGGGCACCATTAGCTGCTGCACAAGGTTGGCTCGTTCTTCAGCCGAACTATCGAGGTTCGACAGGTTACGGCGATGAATTTGTTAATCAAATTCGATACGAAATTCTAACCAAACCGTCGAAAGATATTCTCAGTGGAATCGATCAGTTAGTTGCTGATCAATACGTTGATCCCAATCGAATATCCGTCGGTGGATATAGTTACGGCGGAATATTAACAAATTGGTTAATAACTCAAACAACACGTTTCAAAGCTGCTCTATCCGGTGCTGGTTCCGTTGAACATGTTTCATTTTGGGGTATGCAGGATACGCCTGCCTATCTTCAAGCTTTACTCGGCGGTTTTCCATGGGAACAACCAGCACTCTATCAAAATCAATCAGCTATTTACCATTTCGATCGTATTCGTACACCGACGCATATCGTCGCCGGTACAGCCGATGTACGTGTGCCATTCAGTCAAAGTTTAATGTTAGAACGAAGTTTACGTCAACTCGGCATACCCGTTCAATTGTTGTTACTACCTAATGAACAACATGTGATTGCTAATAATCCATGGCATGGCAAAATCAAAGTTCGAGAGGAACTCGAATGGTTAAAACGCTTTGGTTAATAGTTTTGCGTTCTCTTTTCTCTTTTGATTGGCTTGTATCATGTGTCGCACAACTTTCTTTCTTTTTTACTAATAAACAGAACGGCAACATGTCATTACCGTGAATTACTCGGTTAGTTAAAGTGCAAACGTAAACGTTTCTTTTTTCTTCTTGTTTTCATTCATCAAAACATCAATGTTCTGGTTGATACTTTCAATTTTTTGCTATACGTTTATTGTCAGCGGACTCCTGGTCAATTTTATTCAACTGTTAACATGGATATTCATTCGTCCATGGAATAAATCTCTCTATCGATTGATTAATTACTATCTTGCTTCATTAATCTGGAGTCGTGAGTCTGTTTTTTGAATTACATTCGATAATTTTTTGGTTAAGAATTAACTTTTCTCTATACGTATTGGGCAAATTCCGAAGTGACGATCTATGTCGACCCAAACGATGCGAAATACATCAACCGTGAACATGCACTCTACCTTCCCAATCATCGATATGAAATCGATTGGCTCGTTGCTTTAGTTGTCAATCGATATCTCGGCTTTTTAGGAGTAAAAAGAATCTTTAAAAAATTTTTTGAAATCGTTTTTCTGTATTTTGAGGGCACAAAAATCGTCGGCAAACGTTCGTTAGCATTCATTCCCGTTCTTGGTTATTCATGGTTTTTTACTGAATCGATATTTCTTCGTCGAAGTTGGGTGACAGATCGAAAAATCCTCGAGAAAGATATTCAAGAACTTGTCAATGATTATCCAAAAGATCATTTCTTCAATGTATTCTCATTTCGAGTGGTTCTATTGAATTGAACAATTTCCTTTTTTTTTGTAAGGTTATTATAACCTGTGAAGGAACGAGATACACCGAAGACAAACGTTTGGAAAGCATGAAATACGCCCGAGAAAAAGGTCTACCGGAATTGAAATATCATATTCTGCCAAGGACAAAGGGCGCAAGTTTGGTTATGCAGGGCGTCAAAGGCAAAAGTAAAGCTTCTCTTTTTCAAAATTAATATATTGAAGATGTGTGTTGTAGTACCAGCTGTTTATAATTTCGTCCTTGCTTTCTCTAAGGACAGTGCGCCAACTAAACTTCGTTCAATATTAAATCGACAACCTTGTCGAGCTCATATTTATCTCAAACGAATATCGATGTTGGATATTCCGTATGAAAATGAGGAACAATCAGGTCAATGGATTCATCGAATCTTTCAAGAGAAAGTAAAAAAACATTCTATAGTCAATTGAAATGTTTACATGTTTGTTTTTTAGGATCAAATCTATGAATATTTTCTTCAAAATGATAAATTCAATCTTCCTCAACTGACTCTCAAACGAAATTGTCACGATCTCATCATAGAAATCTTCTGGCTCGTGTCTATCGCCATGCCTTCGTTGATCTACTTCGTCAAATTCATTTTCTTCAGTTCATTCATGGCAAAATGTTTCTTCGGGATTATTTCATTTATTTCTTATATAATTTTTCAATGGATGATTAATCAATCGGTTGTAAAAAAATGATAAAAAGAAAATTTTGCATGCATAGATTAAAATAAATGTTTAAAACGGGGGGGTATTTAAGCAATAACTGGAGCTTGAGCAACTTTGCCTTGATTGTTGACGAAAACACGGACTCGATCCGTACGAAAGTCCATGGTGACTGGTGAACCTTGTTTGATTTGAACAACATTTCGAAAACCTAAAAACAAGAAAAAAATGAAGACAAAAAGACACACGCACATAAAACGAGAATTACCGGTTTCTTTTTTGATTGTTTCAACGGCTTCAGCACCGTTCTTGCCAACTAATTCCGGCCATTGACGTTTCGGTCCTGTGTCTTGACCTCGAACGACAATCACAGGCACATCAATGAGTTTTGTTCGTGTGAGACCAGTTGGTTTCACGCTGATACGTCGATCATTCGTGTACAATAATTTGCCATTTTTATCTTCGATTCGAACACGTAATGAGTAATCGAAACCATTGACAATGTCTTTGGGCGAGTATTTAAGTGCAAATGCCATCGGAAATCGAATCGATTTGCCGACCGTACGCGCAATGACACGTGCTGGTGCATCAGCAAGCGATGTATCTTGTAATTCGACGATTAATTTACCTTGAGCATCGACAATCGCTCGTGGTACATCGGGAAAAACAACTCGACCACGTAGAGTTAATTTACGTTGTTGACTAGTTGAAACTTCTGCTGCTTGAATAGATGCAAAAGCAACTAAGCAAACAAAAAGTATTATTTTCATCATGTCTTGTTTTTGCGTCGTTGATAAATGAGAGAGAAAAACAATCTTTATCAATAACTATTTCTTTTTTTTTTGTACCAAACGAATGGAAAAATATGTACATACATCGAACGAAAAGGAAGCCCGATTCGACTTGTCGATGTGCGACATCTATATTTTTAACACGTCTCGCAAGCGAATGAATGAATCACTCGTCTTATTATTTATTTTCTATTTATTTGCGTATCTGCCTGCTTTAAGTTTTTTTTTGTTTTACATTCGTTTGCACCGATAATTTCTCAACAACAACACTTTCATATTTTCTCTAGAAAAACACCAAAACTTTTGAATGATATTTAGTTCATAAACATAATATACAATTCGAATCACCACCATGACTGTTGTTACATCCGATAGTGATGCACAACAACAGCAAACACAAGTCCATTCAACATTCGAATGGAAAACTTTGATTGAAACTTTCAACGACAATACGAACAGTAATAAATACATAGAACTTGTTCAATCGATTCTGCGATGGTTGGTTTTGAGCAAAATGTTGTCTTTCGTTTTGAATATTGTTGTTGGATTTTTCCTAGGGACGATCTTCTCGTACGAGCCGATGTCAATAGCGAACAGTTTCTCTATTCATTTGTGATTCTTTCGACACATTATCTTGTCGGAGGTTTAGCACGAGGTTCGATCTTACTTCAATTTCTCGAATTTGTATTTTATTTTCTCAATATATAGTTGAACGTACCTATTTTACTGATGTGATCAATGTAGGCAAATTATTCTTAAAATATCTTTTACAAAATCTTCTACCGAAAAGCAATGAACTAACTCGAGTAAATTTTTGGTTTCGAAAAAGAGACGAAAAAGTTATGTTTTTGATTTTAGTTGCCGATATTGAATGCAATTAAATCCTTGTGCTACACGCAAACATTTCTCTCAGCCAGTGAAATCAAAGATTGTCTCGAATTGATAAAGAGATCCGATGAACCACAAATAAATAAAGATGGTAAAAACGATAAAAAAAGAAGATAAATTTATGAATTCGATTTTGCAGATCGTCGTCTACGTTCATCGAACGTCACTCGTCGAGAAATGGGCCTTGTGGATACGCTATGCAATACGACTCTCTTCGATTTCTCGTCTGCAGACGAAAACAAACGCGAAAGACCAACTAAATTGACATTTCCCAGTAGCAAAACCCAATCTTTCATTTTTTGAAGATTTATCCTTCCTTTTGTAGAACATTTCAGTCAAATTCTTCTCTCCTATTTCAAACAAATTCACGGTGAACAATATTTCACTGAGATTATCTTTCAAATATTATCTATAAAAAATTCCAAACCAACAACAACATTGGATGATATTCTTCAAAAGGATATCATTCAATTCGAACAAGAATTCCATTTCAATTCAATTCAACGAAATCTTGACTTTATTCGACGAGCAATTCAATTGCCCATCATCGAACCATTGAATGAACTTCGATTGAATCAATATTTTACTCTCGTTCTTCATTCGATTCTCATTGGATTGAAATATGTTGAATTGACAAGTGAAAATGATGAGCCCATAGCCAACGATCAAATTCTTCATGATATCGCACGAATAGCTATTAAATTCGGCGATATTATTCGTCATTCAACACGAAATACATTTCTCAATTATCATTTATTTCTAAGCATTCTTCTAACTAAAGGCATCAGACAACTATCAGCCATTGACAAACCGTAAGAACAAAACGAATTTTCGAGTCTTTTGTTGAATATTTTCATGTCTAGATCAATGAATAATCTCTTGATTCATTTAACCGCCTTGTTAATGTTTGCAGTTCGAGAATTAATCAATGATCTATCACATTCAGATGAGAACAATGAAAATCTACCGGAGAAATTCCTATGGACAACAACAGTACTTCAATCAACACAACGATATGCATATTTGAAAAAGATTCAAACATTAAAAATCTTTTTTACTATTCTCAATCGATTGACAATTAATTCGCCGAGAAAATTAAGTTCGACAATTCCCGATGCACCACCATTGCCAGCTGATATTCTGCCAACAACAACAACAGCAGCAGCAGCAGCAGCGGACACACCGTCCGAAGATACATTCGGCATAAGCTCGTTGTTTGATGAATCAACGGCTGTTGTTCTAACAAATACAACGGCATCGGTGGCGCAAACAAGTTTCGTTCGATCGCTATCGATATCGAGTCGAAAACGAACGATTTTAAATCGTTGTCTGGAAACGGATCTTTGCTCGGAAGACTATTTCGATCAAGATGATCTCTATGATTTGTTAAACTATCTTGATAAGAATTATTTCAATGAAAATCATTCGATTCTTCTCAATGATTTAAAAGATACACTTAATAATAAAGAACAAATCGAAAATCTTGCTCATTTAATTCAACAATCGATGCCATTGCCACGTTTCATACATAATCTTATTCAACATGAAATTCTTACGCATCAAAATGAAGATTTACTTTTGGAATATTTGAGTATTTCATTTGAACAATCGTGGCCCGTACAATTGCCAATCAATACATTGATTGTATTCTTAAAATTAATTCTTAAACGTCAAAATTCGGAACTGATTTGTTTATTATGGCAAAAATTTCTCGATAGTCTATCGAATGATATCGCTCTAGAACATTTACAAATCTTTCTCATATTTTTTCATCAATTAACCAATCAACAACGAAAAACTATTCTTCTTCAACTTGTCGATAAAATTCAAAGTCAAACGAAACCCAATCTATCGTTGTTAATTCTATTCGAATATATGATGTTTAATTTCTATGAAATATCAATTGATATCATCGAAAATATTCAACAATTGATATCAAAAATTGATGCAACACTTACATTTCATTTCAATCAAATCGTATCGAAAAATAATTCCAATTATCTCGATAGTTTCGCACTGAAAACACTCTACAACAGTTCAATTTACAATCGATTCTATGATTATCTTATTAAACAACTGGATTTTACAAGAATTAACAAAGAAGATTTGACAAATACAGCTATCAAACAATATTACGATCTTCTTTGGCGTATTCTCGGTTATTTACCACCATCGAATGAATTTCTCGAGCAAATGAATACGTACACGGACACAACACATTTATTACATTTATTTCGATTAGAAAAACGAATTCTTCAAGATAAACATATAACTGAGTTTCTAGCGAAAGAAATTTCATTTAAAGATATTCAATGGTTTCAATCATTAACACAAACAACACATTCAACATTCGATTTAATTGTCTATCAAATTCTACTACAAAATCTTTCGTCAACATCCGATGAAATCAATCGATTCTATGAAATCTTTGTTCAAGAATTAAAACATTCGTTGAATATCAATTCATCACTTGAATATCTTTCAATTATACCAATTAATAAACCAACAATCGAACCGAAAACATCAACAATACCAACATTACCCAATGATTTCGACGAGCTATTTACATTTCAATTGAATTCATCTCTTGAACAGACCACCACCGATCTTTCGTATATATTTCTTCGACAAATTCTTCAAATTCTTTTAACAATCAATTCAGAAATCGATAATAAACAACTCTATATACTCATTCAATTAGATGGCAATCTACAATTTCTTAAAGAACAAATTAAATTAAAAAATATCAACAATGAATCGATTCAAAACGATATCTACGAATATATTTACAAGACAATATTCGAAATTTTATTTAACATAAATTATCCAAATGAAATTCTCACCGAAGAGATCTATCACGATCTCATCAAATATCTCGATGAACAATTTCAACCGACTATTTTTCAACAATGTCTCGCGCCACATGATCTCTTCGATCTACTCTATTTAACAGCTCAACCCAATCATTCATTGTCGATCTTTGCACGAATGTTAATGTTATTCAATAAAATCTTTTCCTATTCAAATCAATTTCCACAAGCCATTGAAAAACTCAATCGTATTGCTAATCTATCGAAAATCGAACTTGCACAATGGTTATCCAAACTTGTTCTTCCGCCACCATTCGAACAAACATCGGTCTATACGCCTGAACAATGCAAACACGTTCTTGAAACATTCACTAAATATCTCATACGTAAACATGACAATGGTACGCCGATGATAAACGAAAATGTTTCGATTTCTATACTTCAAATTTTAATCGAACTCGGCAATGAACTTCGACAAGCCGATAAATTTGCACTTGGCTTTCCGCAAATCATTCAACTATTAGTTATTCTCGCTGGTCACGGGTCAGGCAATGGACATGGTTATCTATTTCAAGCTGCAATTCAATGGTTACAATCATCGACCGAGATTCTCACCGAGTCCGATCAAATTCTTCGTTCGACTCTCTCGATTTTTCATTCGAATCTCGTCGAAGCCAGTGTCTATCTCCTTTCGTATATCAATGACATTCTATTTGCATTGAAATATCTATCATTACATGAATCACCGTCATCGTTCGACAGTGATGAATCGAATAACGATGATGATGATGACGACGATGATAATGATAATAGTAACGCAATGTTAACATTCGATGAAACAAAGAAATCATCGAATGATTACGATCCAAATAAACTTTGCACGTATACAACAACAAAAAAAGAATATGCCAATCAACATTGGTATCATTGTCACACGTGTAAAATGATCGAACGTGTTGGTATCTGTCAAATTTGTGCGAATGTTTGCCATCGAGATCATGACATATCCTATGCGAAATATGGCTCGTTCTTTTGTGATTGTGGTGCACAAGAAGATGGTTCATGTCAAGCTTTAGTCAAACGACCAGCAGCAACAACAACAACAAATCCTATTCCAACAACATCGATCGCTAAGAAAAAGACAATCAAAACTACGAATAAAAAATCAACGAAATTAACCAATCGACAACGTCGATTGATTCGACAGATTAATTCTAAACAACAAGAATTCCATTCATGTCTTCAAACGACATCGATTCTTTCGAATACATTTCATTTATTTCAAACTCTCCAACCATATATCGATCAACATTATCAACAAATTTATAATATCGAAAATAAATTCGATTTAATTTCCGAATTTTTAAAAGGCAATTCAATCGTCAACGATGAAAATAAACAATCGATCGTAACAGGTCTTATTCATTCACAAGATAACGCTTTCGAACATGTTAAACTTTCATTTACCAATGAACATGGTCAACAAATCAAACAACTTCTAAGTACGAATTCAATTCGTCGTCAAGGCATGTGTTTAATCGAACACAATCGACAACATCTCGTTGTCAGTCAAGAAAAAGGCAAACAATCCATGATTACTATCGTTCAATTGAATTCACTTCTCAAACAAGCCAATCTTTCAATTGATAATTCAGCAAAGAAGAAAATCAATCTTACTAAACTTAATTCAATCAATGTTCCATTTACAATACTTTCAATGCAACCGAATCAACTCAATCCCGATTACATTGCATTGACTGGCTTGAAAGATTGTCATATATTTAATATCGATCAAAATGGTCAATTGAAAGAACCAACAATTATTCTACAACCAAATCTTGATTCAACAGGAAATTATATTATTAAATCCCAATGGATTGCCAATCGAAATCAAACACAATTAGCACTTTTAACAGCTGATTTCATTAAAATCTACGATCTTCATACGGATACAATAAGTCCAATCTATCATTTCATTCTTCCAACGGGTAAAGTTCGTGATTGTACATTTTACTATACCAAACGTAATAATATCGATTATTGTTATATCTTAATTATGGCTTCGAATGGTTATATTTACTACGAACAACTATCTGATTCATCATCGGCTAAGAATGGTTCATTTTATGTAACGAATACTTTGGATATTAAACATGAATCGATTACAGAAACGAATAACAATGGAATTCTACTTGGTGGAGGTGTGTCCGTTTACTATTCATCGACATTGAAACTCTTGTTTTGGTCGTATGTACATGGCAAGAATTTCTATGGTCTACTCGATGAAAATAACATCGAAAAATTACTTTTAATCCGTTCGATTGATGTTAAAATGACGACCAATGGTTCGAATAAACCAACACTAACCTATCATACATTATGTTCATGGTCAGAAGTTGCACATCATCCAGGTTTAATCTATACAATGACACAAATGACAACCAGTCCTGTTGTTCTCATGATAACGCCAACGAATGTTGCTGTGAATGAAATTAAAATTCAGCTGAAAACATCGAAAATTCAAGATATTGTTGGCATTCGATATGATCAACGAACGAATTTTCTACTTTTAGCTGATGATGGTAGTTTGAAAATGTTTGCAGCCGATCAGGAGAAAACCAATTATTGGCTCGAGAAAATCTCGGCTAATCAACGAACATTTTCTATGATTGATTTTGATTTAAACGAAGATATGTTCGAATATGAATCGAATAATTCAATTTATCCACTTTCCGACAATGAAACCGATGATCAACAAGAGCCAACTGTTAAACGTCGTAAATCGACAATAACAAATACAAATACAAACACAATTAGTAACGAATCATCAAGTGGCACGGTTAAATTTCCCGTAGATTTCTTTGAAACATGTCACATTCTAACCGAATATGAATTCGGTGGTAAAGATCTACTCGATGTTTACAATGTTGCACAACTAAAACTTCGTCTATCCACGCCCGGCATGTTCGTTGCCAATGTTCGAACGACGGGTTTTACACTTGAAATAACGAATAAAGATTCGGACAATATGGTGATCACAGGTGTTCGTATTCATGTTGGCGGATATTCTTTGGATAAATGTCCTCAATATTTCGAATATTTCGGTCGGAATGTTCAAGTTAACAGTCAGCAAGGTGCTCGTTGGTACGATCTTTGTCTCACACGAGAAGAATCGATTCAAGCTGAAAAGAAACTCGCCATTTTCGTTGCTCAATCACTCGAGGGAAATCATGTAACTGTCATCGATGATGTTAAAGTTTACGGAAAATCGAAAGAAGAATTTCAATGGCCTGACGATGTCGAAAGTACATTGGCCGTTGCATTGAACACGAATTTAACGACCAACGAATATCTTCATTCATTTCGACAGACAAACGACGAAAAACAGCTGCTCACACTTGCCTATGCCGATCGTTTGCTCGTTTATTCAATGCAAATTCTCACCAATTCATTAGCTCTACATCATCACATCGATCGGCAACAAACCGATGTTGTTCAATCGATTTCTCACATGCTTCAACTGTCATTGCCCAATCAAATTCAACGGTATGCAAAAGATTTACTCAAAGAAACTCTTTCGTCAACTGACTGTGATTATCACGAACATATCGATCGTTTACAATTGAATTTTCTTGCGCAATGTTTTTCATTGTCGAACTATCTCGAACTATTTCATAATATTCAAACATACGAATATCTTCTTTTATCTTTACTTTCCATTGCTCGTCATCGACCGCATAATATCAATCGATATTTTATTCTCAATCAACAAGATTCAAGAGATGCGATTTCGAAAAATGCATCCATGCAAATATTTATTTCTTATTTAGTTAATATATTTTTAAATCTTCTCGATCAACGGCCAACGAATTCACTTCTCGAATCACTCGACAATCCGCAAATTGAATTCAAACAAATCGAAAAACTTCTCAATATACTCGTCGATATTTACTATTCATTAGCACTCAATGAACCACAACTTTGCATGAACCTTATCGTCGATTCGTACATTCGTCTGCTAACCTATCGTGATTATCAAATCAATTTCCTCCTTAAAAACGCATTGAATCGTTGTATGCAACCGAAAATTCAACGATTAATTTCGAAATTATCCACCGCCAGCGATCTCAACACTCAACAACAACAACCGATCGACAGACAATTTCAATCGTTACCACTATCAGCTCAAATCTATCCAACGGAAGAACAAGCTCGTCCTCGTTGGACCGACACACCGCCAATTAACCCCGTTCAAGATGAAAACGCCATGTTACAGTACGCTCTTGCTTTGAGTATGACTGACGAAGTTCCACCGCCACCACCACCAGCAGCAACAACAACTAATATCGATTCTGATGCCAATCAAAGCGAGAATAACAGTCTCGATGAAGGCGATGATGGACATGTATCTGAATCGAGTTCATCGACGGAAACAACAACGACGAATAATAACGATCCAACATCGACACCGGTTCTCATCGAACCAACAACGAATTCGTCGCCATCGAACGATTCGAATACGACGATTAAATTAAATCTCAATGAATCGATTGATTCAACGGTTTACGAACAACGTTTGTACGATTTCAAACATTTAATTGTTCAGAAATTACTCGATAATCTCGAGACAAATCTTCTACAGAATCGTGAACTCAATGGTGTCAATGCTATTGCCTATTTACAATTGTTACTTACTCTAACCATTGAATTTGCATCGAAATCCGATGAAGATAATCGAAATTTTGTTCGTTCGATTCTCAAACGTTTATTAGGTCAAATGACATTTCTCAAAGATCAACCATCGATCGACGAACTCATTCAACGAACAGCTCAACATGAAATTCAACTCATGCTCCTACGTTTATTCACCGTTTACGTTTCATTTATGCTTAAAGTTCGTATGAATGAACGTGATCAATATCTTCATCTATCATTGACAGCTGCCAAAGAATTAGATCAATCAAATCTTGTTCATTACTGTTTACACGCATTGAAAATCGTCTATCAATATCTGCAGAAGCAATCGATCGATGAAAGTCCATCGAATGATTTAACAACCTATCTGAAAATTCATCAACAACAGCATCTACCTGATCTATCACCATTTTTCTACAAACAATACACGAAACATCATGCCAATGACGTGTTCGAATCTTATCCCGAGCTGTTAGCTGAAATAGCAACACGTTTGCCCTATCAAATGAAGAAAGTCTTCGATACTACAATGGAATCTCGTTCATTTTTATTATCAAACGACTGGCAAACATGTCTATGCGAATATTATATTCTTCCGCAGGCGAATTTTCTCAAACGACAAATTCGAAAGTTACTTATGTATATTTGCGGTTCGAGAGATAAATATCGAAAACTTCGTGATCTTCATGTTCTATCGACAAATCTCGATGAAATAAAACAAATCTACGATGAAAATCACACGAGAAAATTCGTGTCAACACAAATTCCGTATGTGACACTCATGCAACTCGTTGATCATCTTAAAACTTGTCAAGATATCAGCGTTCAACGGCCGAATAATTGGCAGAATTTCTGTAAAACTAATCCGACGATTTTAAAATTCTTTCTCGAATTAATTATGTTTGTTGACGATTCACTTGCGCCGTTTATTCTTCATTTATTAATCAATTCGATTTCATCACCCACAAGTCGAACATTGAAAACAAGTAAATCAACAGTTCGACCGACTGAACACGAACCGATCGATGATCTTTCATCGTGTTCAATTGCGTTACAATTCATGAAATTAATTTCATTCGATTTACTCGAACAATTCATTCGAATATTTCTCCTTGAAAATCCTCAACAAACAATCCGTTGGCTTACACACACATTTCTCTATCATTTATATACGAATTCAAATAAACAAATTCAAGAACAACTCTTCGATTTATTCATTCAATTCTGGTCGAATATTTCATGTTACGGTCTCAAAGCATTTCAATATGTCGATCTCTTAGGTTATATTATCATTAAAAGTAAAGATGATAAACGTACGAACGAGTTCCTACCAAAATTAGAATCACTATTGAAACTTGAAAATCAATATCTATTAAATCATCCCAATGCATCGATCTATCGACGATTATCATCGATCATCGATATCGAACAAAACAACGGTTACTATTTCGAAATCGAACCCTGTCTCGTTTGTAATAATCCTGATATCGCCTATCAACAAGTGAAATTACAGACGATTAAATTAGATCAACGTTTTACAACCCAGTCACATATTATTAAACTAACTCAAGCTTATTCAATACAGAAACTTCAAATTAAAATGTCGGATATAAAACGACATAAAGCCGTACGAACGATTCGATTCTATTACAACAATCGACAAGTACAATCGATCGTTGATCTTAAAAATAGTGTCAATTGTAAATGGTTACTAGCGAAAACGATTAAACTCAATAATATTCAACAGACAGAAGTGAAAATTGACTTTGTTATTCCAATCATCGCTTGTAATCTTATGATTGAATATGTTGATTTCTTTGAAACGAACGCAAATGCATCGGCAATAACCGATACGGCGGCATTACAATGTCCACGATGTAATTCAGCTGTTGCTGCTACACCTGGCATCTGTCCGAATTGTGGTGAAAATGTATTTCAATGTCATAAATGTCGTTCGATAAATTACGATGAACGTGACCCATTTCTTTGCAATTCATGTGGTTATTGTAAATATTGTAAATTTGATTTTATATTTACAGCTAAACAAATCAATTATGTTGAACCAATCGAATCCGATGATGATCGAACGAAAACATTGACAAATATCAGTCAATTATTAGAGAAAATCGATAAAATCTATCGACAATTATTCAATCAAAAGCCTATACTCGAATTTCTATTAGCAAAATTAACATCCGATGAACAAACGACAACAACAATCATTCCATCAACAGCAGCAGCAGCAACAACAACAGTGACAAATACGGATAATACCGATGGTCAACAACAACCGACACCACAACAACCACCACCAACAACAACTGTTACACTTTCGACAGGTATCAATCGTATTGTTCAACAAATCGCACCGAAATACAATACTGAATGTCGACAAACTTACGATGAACTCGGCAAATATATTCAAAAGATAATTTGTGCACGAAAAGAATTGCAAAGTTACGATCAACGTTTAACATCTCATTCGTATATTTCAACGGCAAATCATTCGAAAACACATCAATGTTACGGTTGTATTCTATCGACGATATCGCATTGCATTCTTCTTCTACTTGCATTCGTTTCATCGTCGAATCGTTTCAAACAAATTATTACAAATAATATGTCATTAATCGACGAATTATTATTAAATAATATTCGTTATACAAATCAACAGATTCGTCATGATGTTCGACTTCTATTCTGTCATTTAACACGTGATAATACACAATTAACTGATTATATAACAACGAAAATTTCAATGAAAATCGAACGATTTCTAAATGAAAATACCTATTTTTCATCGGCTGAAATCAATTATGATCTTCTCGTTCTCTATTCACTAATTCAACGATCGAATCAAGACGATCAAGATCTCTGTTGGGAAATTAAACTTCGTTCAATATTGAAATTATTTCTTCAATCATTACAAAATACAACACCACAAGTTCTCGAAATGATCACACTGCCATGTCTACGCATGCTTCTTCATTTATCAAAATCTCCAACAACAAATTCATCGACCACAAAACTTGTTTCAGTTAATATCGATGAATTTCTTTCGAAGAAACTCACCTATCAAGATTGGCTATCGAATCAAGATCGAACGTTAACATTCAAACGAATGAAAAATTCTTGGCTCGAAAAATTAATCTTCTGTCCACAATCGGCAACGATTCGATTTTATATTTGTAAATTAATTCAAACACTTTGTACAAACAATGAAAAACAAAAATTCTTCATTCTACAAATTCTACTCGATTATTTACATTTAATTTGCAATGAAAATCTTTCGAAATTCTCGATTGAATACGTACAATTAATTAAAGATCTACTTGCCAATGATAATCAATTGAAAACAGCTCTATGCAATGATGAACAAATCAATATTATTGAATATCTTGCGAATTTAATTGAAAATGAAATTTCGATTATCAATAAACAAGATGAACGAAATCTTTCGAATTCAAATTTAACATTTGGCTATTCGATTAAATGTCTAACGGAATTTCTCACATTATTTCTTCAACAAGATGAATTCAAACAGAAATACAAATCAATTCTCATTGCCATCGTTCTCAATGGTTATTTAACATTAAAGAAATTCATTCTTCAACGAACGAAATTAATCGATGAAGCACAAATAAAAATGCTCGAATTACTCGAACAAATGACACGTGGTAATGAACAAGAAACACGACAATTCATGATGATTTGCATTGATACAATCGAACGATTTCAATTGGATGACATGCAAACACCACAATTTATTTTCGAACGTCTATGTAATTTGATCTATCCCGAAGAAACCATGCAAGATAATAAAGAATTCTTTATTGTCGTCGAAAAAGATCCCAATCAAGAAGATTTTCTTCAAGGACGAATGATGGGCAATCCGTACAGTTCGAATAATGCAGCCATGAGTCCATTAATGCGTGATATTAAAAATAAGATTTGTACCGATTGTGAATTGATTGCGTTGCTTGAAGATGACAATGGCATGGAATTGTTAGTAGCCAATAAAATTATTAATCTTGGTTTAACTGTACGAGATGTTTATAAGAAAGTTTGGTTGCCGTATATCAATTCTCATCAGACATCAACAGGTGATACTCAACAGAATGATCAAGAGCCAATGCATATTGTCTATCGTATGAGAGGTCTATTGGGTGATGCAACTGAAGATATCATTGAAACATTTGATACGAAAAAGAATGCAGGAGAAAATGGTGAAGATGATCCCGAAGATGTCTATCGTTTAGCTGAAGTGTTGAGTCAACATTCAGGCTTGGAAACAATGTTGAAACGTTTGGATTCAATCAATGATATGTCATCAGGCAAAGCTTTACTTCAAATTCTTTTGAAATTATTCGATTATGCAATTAAATTAAAAGTCAATCGACAACGTTTAATCGATCCGAAACTTCGTTCAATATCATCGATGTTAAATAAACTAAATCTTTTACTTAAAACTGAAATCGAAGAACAAGGTCGTGATCAAGTACTTCTTGCACTAACCGAAAAACTTCTATTTATTATGGATCAATTATTTCATGAAGCTAGTACAACTCTATCACAAGATAAATACAATGAATTTTCTGTTTCATGCGAAGGTGATATCGAACAATTACGTTCACTATTGAATTATATTCGTTTACCATTTGTTAAAAGTCATCCAAGTCTTATGCAAGCATTAATTCATCTCTTGCCATATCTTTCATTTGGTAATAAGGAAAAAATGCAAACATTACTCGATTATTTCAAATCGTATCTTGAATTCGATCGATTCGATCTCGAACAAACATCGACAACAGTCGACAATGATAATCAATTACATTTAGATTGTTTCTGTGAAATATGTAAACATTTAGATAAGAAATCGATTTACGGAAAAGAATTTCGTGATCTTGTCAATGAATCGAATGGAATCATTGATCAATGTATAAAATATATTGAAAGTAATTCGCCACAAGTGAAAACATATCTCGGCATGCAAGATCAAGATAGTTGGAAGGAATTTTTGAATAAACCAAGTTTATCCTATGTTCTACGATTGTTAACTGGTTTGTCATATGGACATGGAAATATTCAAATTAAAATTGGACAAAGTTTAATACCGATTCTACATAAAATCGAACAATTGACAACAGCTGGTCGAGTCGGAGTTCTAGCTGAAGATCTTCTTCATTCGTTGACTGAAAACGAAGAAGTAGCAAAGAAAATCGATGATGTCAGAAATCAAACACGAGCCGAAAAGAAACGACTCGCTCAAGAAGCACGAGATCGTAAAATGAGAGAATTGAAATTGCCAAGAAACAAAAGTCTATCGGAATCACATGCCGGCGTAGCAAAAACGCCATTGGCACAAGCGGCTGCCGATCTCACCGAAGAAACCGGTCATGTTTGTTGTATTTGCCGTGAAGGATACAAATATTTCCCGAACAAAGTCTTAGCTATTTATACATTTACCAAGAAAGTCGATATCGAACCGTTCGAAAACAAGACACGTAAAACATCAGGTTATTCAAGTGTCACACATTTCAATATCATTCATATCGATTGTCATACGTCAGCTATCAAACAAGCACGTTCAAGAGACGAATGGGAATCAGCTTTGTTACAAAATGCGAATACTCGTTGTAATGGTCTGTTGCCACTATGGGGACCTGATGTTGCTGAAGCACAATTTACAACTGCACTGGCAAGATACGATACAAATATCATTGAAGCGACTGGCATTCGAGAGACATCACCGACTCTTTCGATTCATGACATTAAACTTTTGCTTCTACGTTTTGCCGATGTTCAATCATTTAGTGAAGATACAGGTGGTGGTGGACGAGAATCGAACATTCGATTGATTCCTTATCAAATGCACGCGATACTCTATGTTCTAACAACGTACATTTAACATATCAAATCCTTTCATTACCACTCTTTCGTTTGTTTGTTTGTTTAGAAGCCGACAGATTGAACGTGAAGAAAAACTCTTGCAGAACTTTTTGAATCGTACTGAACCATCAATTGCCGAAGCATTTGACGTTGAGGGGCCGTTTTTTATGACAACATTAGCATTGATTATGATGAAGCCAGCTGATTGGGAAAAGAATCGGCAAGTTTTTCTTCAAAAACTTCTTCTCACAGCTCATATTCGATCAGCAATTACACCCAATGATCGAACAAAGTAATTATTACGAAATAAATAAATAGATAAACAATCAATCGAATTTTGTTTTCAATAGAATCACTTCAAAGACTATCAAACCATTCGCAACCTATAAAACCGCTTTAATCTTCTTCGGACTTGTCAATGCATTCTTTGTCTACATGTTAAAATCTGTAAGATTCCTATCGAATTCAATGACAAATAAGTTTATGTTAAATTTCTTTTAGCGCATCGATTCCAATTCGTCAACACCATACAATCAACAATTGGGTCAATTTTTACGTGCTAATGATGCATTCATCATGGATACATGTACGAAAATCTTGAAACATTTCGAACAAGATCTATTGCCAAGTCAAACATATGAAAATCTTTTTCAAGCATTCGATTTTAGTCAATTCAATGAACAATGGATTCAAGAACTACTCAATACTTTACCCTAAGCAGTCGAATAGATAGTTCCGTTGTCGAAAATTTTTAAGTTAACTTTCTCTCTTTTTTTTCTTTTGTTTGTGTGGATTGAAGAGTGATTTTCTTTTTTTTCTTCTTTTTTTCTAAACTATTCTCTGATGATGTATATGAAGACAAATAAACACGATATTGATTGAGAAAAACTAAAGTATATGATGGGCGCAGATATTAGAGATCATGTGTTTGTTATTTTTTT
>ERZ778024.1968-NODE-1968-length-20510-cov-53.722220_pt1 | contig 20510 bp, 23 predicted proteins | sample MGYA00375754_ERZ778024 | MGnify/ENA primary metagenome ERZ778024 (study PRJEB29350, sample SAMN05389827) | bioreactor metagenome | isolation source: Thiocyanate bioreactor | place: South Africa: University of Cape Town | collected 2014-02-18 ...
ATATATATATACTCTTCGGGAGTAATTTCTCAGTCTTTCCTTTTTCTTTTATCCTATTGAGGTACACAAACATGAATGAAAATGATACATCATTAAAACGAATCTTATGTTTTGGCTTAATTCCATTGATGATAGCTGCGTTACTTTATATTGTTCTCAGTTTATGTATATACATTTCACGATGGTACGCTGATTGGCATTTAAGCAAACAATTAAATATCGTACGTTGTTCAGAACGATGTCTTATCGTATTAAATCCATTATTAGAGGAAAATGAATATGAATTATATCCCCAAGCTGTTTGATTTCTTCATTGACGAGATCTATATACATACGTATATCTATATCAAAACAGATTGTCATTTTTTTGTAGGCGGAAAGATGATGAGAAAATATAGGATAGGTTGCTTTTTATGTCATTCCTCCCGCTGGACGTGTAAATATAGATTTCTATTCACAGAAAGATAATCAGACAAGCTACTTTACTGTCTTCTCTCTCTCCTTTTCTGGTTGCTGTTGTTGTTGTTGTTGTTGTTGTTGTTATTCTTATTCTTATTAGTAATTTTTTGTATCAACAGTTCGTTAACACTATGTTTTGTTTAGTAAAATCTAGAAAATGTCTCTCGTACACATACATTTATCAGATGCAAGAGGAAAAGTAAAAACGTCCTAGAAACTTGTTTTTTTTGGCTCGTTCTCGAATGATTGATACAGACAATAACAATCTTCGAAAGAATTTCTTCTTTAGTACAATGGAACACTGTTCATATCAATGTCTTCGTCGAACATTCTATGCTGTTATAATCGGTGTTTCGCCAATTGTTTTTTGTCTTATATTTATCGGTCTAGCTCGTTGTATTTTATATCGTCTTGAAATAGCTTATTATCGTCGACTAAAACCAACTGATCGTCGAATATCCTCATCTTCGTATAAAAGTGGTCGTCTAATACTTTCGTATACACCCGTTTCGAAAGCTGAACTACAACGAGTTATTCAAGGCGAATATCAAACACGGCCAACCAGTGATACACGTCGAACGCCAAGATTTATTAAATCGATTCTACCACGACGTGAACCAGCTATGCGTTCGACGAATATTCTCGCTAATCTTGTCATTCGTCGCGATGCTATCGATGCGCATGCTATGGCTGATATGATGACGCCAATTGACGACATACCTCTTCAGCCAACGTTTAGTATTGTTAATGAACAAAATAAACGTCGGCCTAGTCTTATTACAGTCCAACATGAATCTATCGAAACAACGACATTAACACCTCAAACTGTTACTATTATTCAAAATACGAATACAACTGATGATCATGAATGTGAACCGCCGAAAACAGCAACAACAACAACAACAACAAAAACCTTGACAACGACTGTTGTTGTCGAAGAATTTCTTGAATATCATTCAGTTAGTTCATTACCATGTGAATTAACTGCACTTAATACTGTTGTAGAAAATGAAAATGAACCTAATTCAGAAATAAATTCTATACTAAATGGCTAACTATTCATGGAAAAGAAGAAAAATAAAACCTAGACTGTCTACGTATATTAATAATCAATTCGATGACATCAATCTATCAACAAGTTTATCTTTACTTATGTCAAAATAATTAACATATGATTAGTAGAGTGATCAAGGACAATACCTGATCCATGAGATGGTAGGAATTCAGATTCGATACTTTTGTATACATGAGTATCAGTTGTTGCTGGTGGACTGACTGTTGTATTTTCAAGATGTACAAATGAATTTTTCTTGTCCTTCGAATCGCTAATTGATGATTGTTTCGATTGAATATTATTATTCACATTAGCTAGAAATAATTCAAACAATATTTTCAATTCATTAATAGCAAAACAAAAAAAAAAAGAATTAGTCTTTAATTACTTGATATTTGTTTAAGCGGTGGTAAAGGTGGTAGAGGTGGTGGATATGAGATGATATCACTTGATAAGGAAATAATACTATCCGGTCGCGGAACGATATTTTCGGTTGAATTATCTGCTGTTTCGTCTCTACCATCATCATTTGGTGATCTTTGTGTAATTTGTTCATCATCATCATATTCATCTGTATCACTTGTTGTTGCTTGTGATGATACTTCCGATTGAATTAAACTATCTTTTGGTGTAAATATTTTAACATCTTGTAGATTATCATCGAATCGAACGGATTTTAATGCTGGTATTTCACTTGATTCATTATTATCATCATTATTATTATTTTCTTTGATTTCTTCTTTTGGAAAATAATCATCAATATTTTCTTTCTCATTTTCATCATCATCATTATCATTATTACTACTACTATCACTCGTACTATCGTCTGTTTCTTCATTTACAGTTAAACTTTGATTTTGTGAAACAACTGTTGGTATTGGTTTAATAATATCTTCGTCTTGTTCTTCAAGTTCCCATGGTTCATCATCATCGTTCGTTGATTGACGAATGTCTGCTGGTTCATCAAATGGATTTCTTGTTTCCGACTGAATTACCTCAAATGTCGGAGTATTCAACGGTTGTTCACTTGGAAAATCTTCGAATTGTGAAAGACGTGCTTGATCTTGAAAGAAACTTTCATGTTTATTTGCTGGATTTTCATCGAGATTTTCTCTCAATGCTACAGGTTCTTCTTGTTCTTCATTGGTTTCGGTTGTTGTTGGTGGTGTATCATTCTAAATAGTAGAAGAATGAAATTGATTCAAAGAATTCCGAAAAATGAATCATCAAAATCAAGTGCATATGAGCTGAAAGCCGGATTTTCATTCGTCTTACAAAACAACTATTTTACCGCTAGAAGTTAAAGAACTCAACGATGAAGAAAGAAAAAAATGTGAATCAATTACCATAAAGAAAATGAAATCATCTTGAAAACGAGAATTATTATCTAGATTAATATTTTCGACAGATGCTGTCAAGTCTGATGAATTAAACGGATCGATAGCTAATGATTGAGAAAGATTTTCTTGTGCTTGATTAGATATTGAAGAGAAGATATTCATTGGATCGAACGAATCCGATTTCGAATTTTCAGGTGTTTGAAAATCATGAAGCCATATTTGATCGAAATTTTGATCGAATGGATCGAAAATTGGTTTCACTGGTCGATGATGCCATTGAACAATTGAAAGAAGATTATCGATTTTTGATTCGGCGTCATTTTGATTTTCCTGATAAATATCATAGACAGCTTCGGAAAGAATTTGTTCGACAAAATGTTCAATTGGTTCATGGGAATCATTCATTTGTTCAATAGCTAATTGTAACGTATTTGAAACTAATTTTTCAACAACATATGGAATATCATCATTCGATGAACTGTCTGAATCAATAATAACATCTTGTAATTGTGATTCATCATTAGTTGATGATAACGATGACAATGAAGTGTGTGCTGTTGATTTTTCTTTGGAAGTTCTTGGAAGAAGTTTTTCATCATCGATATTTATCATATCTTGTTTGTTTAAATCTGATGTTTCATGATTGATTAATACATCGATTGGATTGCAATCATTTGATAAACGATGAGTATGCACTAGACCATGTAGTTGTGCAAGTGTTTGTAATAGTTCGGAATCATTATCTGATTCATCATCGGAATCCATCATTTGATAATGATCTTGTTCGTCTTTCTTTTCACAATTAACAATTGTTGTTCGATTGATGTTTGGAAGATTCCTATCGTATGACTGCTGTCTTATCTTTAGGTTTGGAGAAGTGCGATCGACGACATCAGCATCTTCTTCTCCTATTTCTTTTTCTTCGTTCTTTTCCTTTAGAAGGTGATTGACAGCAGTCGACGAACTATGAGTTTTTGTTACTGGCACTGTTGTTGTTGTTGTTATTTGTGTTGTTGTTGAAGGACCAGGCATCTCATTGTCTGATACGGATAATAATGATGCCTTTTGCATATTTTGGTTAGGCACGAATGAATCATATTCTTTCTGATTACTGGAAGATTGTTGTGAGAATATTTGCTTGAATTCATCAGCTTTCTAGAATTCAAAATAAAACATTTAACAAGTTGAATATATCGACTTTTTCTTTTTCTTTTTATTCTTTAATCCATTGATGATTACTGATGACAGTAAACTATCAATCGATAGTTGTTACGTAAGAGTATTAGTTTCGAGGATATATCAGCTGCTTGAAAGATAGCTAAGATTTAGTGCAGAAAGGAGAAAGAAAACCAAAAGCATACAAGATATTTTACCCTTGACTTTCTCTTCAAGGATTTTCTTTTCTTTTGTTAATTAGAAGAAAGAAAAGAAATTTACCTGTTGATCATCATGATCACGTAAGACTTCTTCGAATATTGTTGGATTATGCATAATAGCAAGAAATTCATCATCGTTATTGTGTTCATTGAATACATGTTGAATATTTACTATATCATGAGCAATATGATTTTTGTGTTGTTCATTTCTTAAATCCAGAAGAGTTTTTAATGGATTTAACGATATTAGGGGTTGATTATTATTATATTGTTGTTGTTGCTCTTCTTCTTCTTCTTGCTGTTGATCATCAATATCTTCTTCGTCGTCAACAACAGCCATGGGCGCAGATGGAAGTACTTTTTTTGTCTCGACTATATCTTCATCCATTGCAATGATTGGCGATTGATCGGCAATTGAAGATAATATTGATTGCGAACTATCACTTGAAGAACTTGTTGATACTGATCTTGATCGATCATAATCAAGATTGATTTGTAAAGGTAGTTCTTCTTCATCACTATCACGTATAAATATCTCATCATCGTCATGAATATCCTGTCTATCCTGTTCATCAAATTCTGAATTGGCTGACGATGACGATGATGATGATGTCACAAGTCCATCATCATCATTGATAAATATTCTCGCTTGATCTGTATAACCATTGCTTAAATGTGATGAAGCATTTGAACATCGAGAATTGCTGCGTGATGAATCAATAAAATCTACTTGATCATTTGTTTGAACATTTAAAAATAAACGAGGTGGTAGAGGAGCATTGGGTCGATCATTTTGTAAAGTTGCTTTAGTCAGTAGATCGTCATCATTCCATTGTGTAACATCATCATCATCATCATCGATATCAGCAATAACATTAATACGATTGACTTCTCGATTTAGATCTTCATCATAATTCTCATCATCATCATCATCATCACGTAAATGTGATGATGATAGAACTGAATCTGGTGATGACGAACGAATTGAATCTGATTGATCGAACATGTCCATATGATCAAATGGTATTTGATCTTTATCATTATCATCATCATCATCTATGTGTTCATTTAAATCATCAATATCCGGTATATTATTGAACAATGATGGCATAGTTATCATTTCATTTGCTTGTCGTTGTTGTTGTTGATGATTTTCATCTTGAAAACCATTTAAAAATAAATCATCGACATCAATCAGATTTTGATTATCATCATTATCATGTTCAATATGTTGAGCAATTCGTTCAAGTAAATGATTATCATTACGAGGCAAATCTTTTGTCATTGATGAACCATGTCGAATAGGTATACCATCGAAATCATCTTCATCGATATCACTCATATCATCAGTGGATTCCAGTGGTGATGATTCAATTGTTTGATTACTATTTGCATTGACAATTGCATTTGTTTGATCAATTGGTTGTTTGTCATCTATTGACGAAGTTGTTGAATCGACAAATGCAGCATTTGCAAATGGCTCGGATTCAGCAAATAAGAATGAGCCAAACATAGGCTGATAAGTATTTTTCTTGTCAATCACTGTCATCGTTTGATCAGTCAACGATTTAATTGAATCATCATCTTCGAATATCGATGGAAGATTAGCATAGAATGTCGTTAAATTTTGTACATCCGACGCCATATTGATCAGATGAACATTTATTGCATTCGTGTGAAGAAGAAGAAGAAGAAGAAAAAATACGTTGAAGAAAACCGACGGTGAGAAAAGAACGAGGAGAAGAAAAAGAAGAAAAGAAAAAAAACGAGAAAAGAATTGACAGTAGTAGTGGTCGTAGGAGAAGAAGAAGAGAGCCAAGCGAAAAAACGAGAGATGATGATACGTCTAAAATACGGAAAAAAAAATGCGAGCAAGCAAACTAAAAGGAAGAACAACAACAAAAAACATACAGCAATAAAACGCGTTGTAGACACTTTTTTCTTCTGTCTTTCTCCCTTTTCTTTTTTTTTCTCTCTCTCTTTTTTTTATATTAACAACGTTTTTTTTCTCGTTTGCTTTACCCGCACATATATATATGACTCAAATTGTCCTTCGTCTATGGTACTGAAACAGAATTTTCTTTTCTTCTTTGTTTCTTATGTCAAAATATATTTGCATGTATTACATGCAATACAATTACCACTACATACAACACGTATATATTTATTTAATTGACGAAAAAAATATCGAATGTCATCTAAGAATGTATATAAATATTTTTTCGAACACTCAAGATTGCAAAATGATGTCAATAAAACTTGCCAAAAGACTAATTTAATCAGCTAAATCAATATTATTTAACGACGAGATCGAGATTTTTTTCCCCTTTCTAAATATGTATATGTCAAACGTAACTGATCTTTCTCATTGAGTATCGATGAAACAAGTGTTGCCTTGATTAGTAATCACTTGCTTATTTATCCTTCACAATACATATACGTATATGTATGTATGTATACATAGTTATGAATAATCAAATGAGTCAACATAGAAAAAAATTTTCTCCAGTTGATTTCACAAGTTTTTTTTTACTCATTAATAATTGATAATGATTTCGGTTCATTTATCTCAACGAATAGCATACATATACATATATACGTAGGTAGATACAACTTCCTACATGATCAAAAAAAAGAATCTGATGTCATAGGTGAGAAAAAAGAATGTGACATTGACTAATGATGAACGATGGGTAATCAAGTTATGTGAAGGAAGTAATTTATTCTAAGTTTGTCTGCACTATCTCGTACGTATGCATATGTGGTGTGTGGTTTTTGTCGATACGAAAGGTCATTGGCAATCATACGATGAAATACGATAGACGAATATTTCAACAATTTATCGATTCAATTTTCTCTTAACCAAAACTAATAATCAATGGCAACGAGTGCGTTTTTTTTTGTATTGTTGTTGTCTTTATACAATAATCGAATCGATAAAATACGATCTATGTGCATAGACAAGCGGCCATCTAGCAAATCGATAATTGTGTTGCCATGAATTGCAGTTGTTCGAGAGCAATCAATCGAGCAAAATCAGCCAATTAGCAAACTTACAACATTAGCATCTAAAACAGCTTCGACGGATTCCTCTTCATTGTCCGATGATGACGATGAACTGGATATAAATGTTGTTCGTTTCGCAGATGTAACAGTTTCAGCTAGAATCGAATAATTCAAATTTTGTTTTTTTATTATCGAAATTGATTTCGATTTACTTGGATTTGATGATTCATTTTCTTGAGTTCGATGTAGAACAGGTGAAATCGGTCGTTCTTCACTTTCATCACTCGAACTATTCGAACGACTTGTACTCGGTGTTGCAACATCAAATTCTTCTTTACTCATGATTATTCGTATCTTTTTTTTTATTGCCGACAATTTCAATCCAATCTAGAAACAAAATCTGCCGAAATGATGTTACGTTCGTTTTCTTTTTATTATTTATTCGTATGTCGAAAAAGAAAAAAGAAACGAAAAGATGAGTAAGCGCATCGATAATCAACACAAACATGTAAAACGAGAGCGAGAAGAAAAAAAAAGCCGAAGAGAACTAAACATGTCTTATCATCTGACTTTAATCACGATTTCGAGATAGTGCAGAGAGAATAAAAATGCAAATAAAGAAAACGAACTAAGTTCCAAATCGATGAAGACTTATGATAGTTTTTTTTTGTTAAGATTTCATTTGAAAGACAAAAATTGAAATGATTACCGTGAGAGAAGGAAAAAAAATTGTTGTTCAAACAAAATCACAATCGCCAAGACACATTAATTTTAAAAAAAATAAAGAACACTTGAAAAGCACTAGAATTTTCTTTTTTGTAACATTAATGCAAACGATTTTCTCATGTCAATAATACAAAAACGACATCCAAGTTTTTCAAATGTGAACGGATACAATGGTGGAACAAGTGAATTTTTCTATTTCGATGAACGAAACTTTTTTCTATATTGTTCATTGATCTATGTAGGTTCGATTATCGATTTTAACAAACAAGTTCGTCCTGAGAAAGCTAAAGGTCGACTACGTATGCTAGTCGAACAATTGCCTAATGGACGGAAACGTTTACATTTAAAAGGTAGCAACATATATTTTCTTCTTCTTTTTACTCTTTAAATTTATCTAGGCATTGATACAATCTCTGTTCCAACGGAATTATACGAAATAACCGATTTAGATGTATTAGATTTTACACCTGAATCCAAATCTGGAATGAATTATACATTATCACGTGTTCCAGCTGAAATTCATCTATTAACAAATCTCAAATGTTTACATTTAGATAATAATGATATTGTTTCATTTCCAAATGAAATCGGTCAATTGAAACATCTTGAAACATTAACCGTTAGTAATAATCATTTAACAACATTACCTGAACAAATTCGGCAATTACAATGTTTACAATCATGTCATTTATCGAATAATAAATTCGATGAAATGCCCGTTGGTTTATGTTATCTAACGAAAAGTTTACTATTTCTTGATTTATCATATAATTATATCAAACAATTACCATCGAGTATTCAACATTTAAAACAATTACGAACTTTATTATTACTTGGCAATCGAATAAAAACATTGCCCGATTCGATTTGTCAACTATCGAAATTAGAAACACTTTGGTTAGGTGATAATCTTTTAAAGGAATTGCCGAAGAATTTTCATCAACTCAAACATTTAGATTGGCATCATTATTGTGAATTATCATCGAATTTCGAAGGTAATCCGTTGGAAAATCCTCCAATAGATACTTGTCGAAAAGGTATGGAAGCTATTGAACAACATTTCAAAAACAAACAAACATGAACACATATATTTTGATTTTATTTGATCTTCGAACTTTTGTTTCTTTTATTATTATTATTATTTCTTAAGTGAAATAAATAGAGATCGAATGTGATTTGTATGTAATTCAGTTAGAAATATTGTTATTAATAAAATACACCAGCTAAGACGACTAGTTTTCTGTAGAAATTCCTTCAAAAAAGACAAAAATATCGATCTATGATGAACAATACTCAACATACCAATGTACGGTCAATAAAAATAGCACATAAAAGATAATCTTGAATGCTCAAAGCACATAAATATCTCCATAAATAAAATATTATGATTGTCAACGGGGAATGTAGAATATTCAATTGTAAAAGCTAGAAAAACAATGCATGATATTTCTTTTGTGAAAGATTAGAAAAAGAACAAAGCAAACATTGTGTAATTGATTGTTCGATGGTGCATCGAGTAGATCTTCGTATGCATGAACATTTCGATCCCAAAAGAAAGCCGCCATTGAATAACGTAATGAAAAAGAAAATACACTTAGAAATATTTTGTTTTTCGATTCGATTTGACTTGTTATTGTTGTTGTTGTTGTCGATGAGATTGGTTGATCATCTTGATTCAACATCATAAATTCTGTTTCATCATTTGACGATGAATTATTCGAACGTAGAGTAACAGTTGAATTTTTCCGTTGTTGTTGTTTAGAAAAATATAACAAACAACTTAGAATTAAACATATTCCACCTAAAACATCACTAACAGCATCAACATAATAACCAAAATCGCCATAATAAGATTTATATCGTTGATTTCGTGTATGTGCACGAAAAACAACACCATCCAAACTATCAAGAAAGATACGTATTTGAAAAATAAGAACACCTATCTGCCGTTGAAATAATTGTTCATGTGAAAGAAATTTAATTGATATAACGGAGAGAAAACAATGAAAATATGATATCATATTCGCAGATATAAATGGAAAATAATATGTAAAATGTAATGTACTTTCAATATGTTCAGCAATTGGCGAACGAACATAATGAATCTACAACAGAAAGTTCGATGAATTTGATTGTTTAGTTTTTTAAAAGGAGATTCTTGCCATAGGTTCGACCATTGCTTTTTTGATTGGTAATGGTTCGAATATATCCACAGCATTATTGTTTGAATTGAAAGTTATTGAATTTCTTGAACGTATTCGATTGTAAAGTCGAATATCCATGATTAATAAATAAATTAATAGAAACATAAATAGCGTGTAACCCGGATAGGCGAGAAAACGACGACATAAACGAAGAAAAAAATGTCCATGTTGTTGTACGGATCGTGTCAGATGTAATTTACGTAGATCGACAATCATAGGAATATAAAGAGAACAAAATTATCGTTTTAAAAATGAATATACATTGCACTTTAGTTTGAATTAATAGACTAAAATGGGCAAAAAAAAAGAAATAATTTGTTTTTTATTAAGAAGGATTGAGAGTATTCTTTTTTTTTCTAATTCAGAATGAGAATAAAGAAGAGGTAATAATATAAAGATGATAGAACGAAAAAAAATGAAAAGGTATGAGATTGAAATGTGTTCTTTTTTTCTTCTTTAGTTGATAAAAAAAAAAGAAGAAGAGAAAAAACCTTATTCATGTAACAGAAGTTTTGATAATAATTATTTATCGGCATTGACTTACGGTGTTGTCTGTACTTCATGTCGGATTGAAACTAATGGTGTATTTAGATTTTTCTTCTCTGTTGTTTCCGGCTTTTAAAACAATGTACTTTCACATAACTTGTAAATCTCGTTAAGCAATACAATATGGCAGGGAATATAAAAAAAAGAATACGCATAAGACCTTTGTTTTTCTGTTCTTTTCTTTTCTTTCGAATATCTCGTGACCTTTCATGTTTATGAAAAAGAATTAGTTGCCATACTTAACATATTACTCGATAGAAAACTTGATTGATACGAAAAAAAACACGGCATGTATTTCACTTGGCATAAATCATCTGATGACAGCTCATGGATCTAATGGAATTATTATCAATTGATAGCAGAACAGAATTCATCCTATTATGTTTGATGAAGAATAGTTTTTATCGTTCGCATAGAAAATCACAGACATATTAATGTATGTTTATATATGTATTTTTGTCTTTCTTGATTTAGTTTTTGAAACTGAAATAGGAGATAAAAAAAAGAGTGTCTAATTGATGATTGCTTTGATTTTCAAGCTCATCGATTAACTTGTATCCATAGTATTATCCGATGATTTCTTGTCTTCACCTTGTTCATTCGATTTTTTATAATGTTTTTCCATGGCTTGTGCAAATGCTTGTATGTCACCTTGATTAGCAGCTGCTATGGCATCATCTGGGAGACCGAATTGTGCCAAAACTGGACCTAATTGGCCTGTTTGTAAGGCAACACCAAATGTACTAACGGCTTGACGAAATTGTGGCGATTGAATTGAGTCTCGTAATTCTCGCTCTGAACTTGACACTGCACTTCCTTCAGGTAAATGAGCTTTTAGCTTCTCTTGAACTTCTTTATTACTTAAAATCGGTATTAAATTCTAAAACAAAGCAACAAAAAATAAAAATTATTCTACTGAAATTCTAATTCTCACTTCGCTATTCATAATATCATAAAGATCAATAGCTGGTTGAGCAGCTCCTCCAGCAGCAGCACCACCGCCACCTTGAGCAGCATTACCACCACTTAAACTAGCCAAAACATTCGAAAGTGCACTCATTTGTATGGCAGGTCGCGAACTAGCAGATGCTGCCGAACTAGTTCCACTTGCTGGAGCTGTTGCTGTCGTACCAGCAGCAGCTGAACTGGTACCACCAGTGCGAGGTTTCGACGATGATGAGGATGATGATCCTGTTGGACGTGCACTTGAAGCCGATGTTGTTCCTCCAGTAGCTGGTGCAGCTGCACGAGTTCCAGCTGGTGCTGTATTCGGTCGAGAATCCGGTGTTTGTTGAGAGAACGCATCTAGAAGAGACGTACCAGATTGTGATGATGTACCAGGCAATACTCTACCACGTTGACTACCTGGGATTAATCCAGGAGCTCCATTAACCGATGATAATAATGATGCTAATTCGTTTGGATTCATTTCTAATTAATTGATGAGGAAAATAAGAAAAAAAAACATTGCATTTTATCTGTTGTTTTTTTTTTACCACGAAGAACACTTGAAATATCATTTGGGTCGATTCTACCTCCTCCACTACCGGCAGCCATTCGATCCATAAGTGATTGCAATGAATGTCCACTACTTCCACTGTTATCATCACCGCCAAATCCTGGTGTTGGCGGATGATTTAACTAGTCAAGAAGACAAAAAAGAAAATTGAATGTCAAATTTTGTTTTTTCGAATAAATTTTCGTCTACAAAATCATTGATTTTTTTACACCATTCTTCGTCTTTATCTTCTTTGGGTTCTTGCATCCAGAAGAATAATTTACGTGCATTACTTCTCCATTTTAAAATATAAACACGTCCTTTAAGAAAACAAAAAAAAAATTCTTCCCATTTTTACTCAATAAAATCATCGAATTTCTACCTGTTGTATTTTGTGTCACTTTTTTAAATTCAATTTCATCAGGAAAAATAACGAGATCATCCTCCGGTGTATTATTCGTTCGTTCTTTCCAGCAGAAGTGCATCAACATATCATTACCTTGATATAAATACACAAGACCTTTACGTTTATCTGGATGAACCTAAAAAGATCTTATTGATTTAGAAACGAAAAGAAAAACAGATTGGTATTAACCATATTTCCACGTAGATTCATTTTTCCAGCTTTGAATTCCACTAAATTTCGACTACGGGCTTGAGATGACACGCCACCGAATAATGACATGACTGTTTTCTTATTAATTTACTAATACTGTAAATCTCCAAAGTAGAAATGTGTATGTACAGATGGATAGACAAAGAAGAGCAAGTATTACTAGTGAATCATTCACTATGTCATGTACCAATAAAAGTTCGACATCAATAGAGGTCTCATTCTATCAAGAGCTTTTATATTTACAAGTATTAGCACTATTTTAAAAGAGAAAACGAGAGACGAAATCGAAATTTTTATCATCGAAAACGATGATAGATAGTCAAAGAAGTAATAACAACAAAATAAATCAGTGTTAAAGCAAAACCAACAATCATCATAATAAGATACGGTGTTGGTGATGATGGTTGTTCCCATTTGACATCTTCGAAATGTGTACGATGATAATAACATGTATAAGTTCCATTATCTTTATAACTATCCAAATCATTCAATGCCTTTTGTGGTGTATCGTAAGTTTTCGTGATGGTCGAAAATATATATCGATCGGATACATCACTATTCGGTACAGTATATTCAACTGACCACATAATTAAAAAACATAAATCCTCATTTTGCTGATGACATGTATCATAATCATGATCGATAACGAAACAAAGAGTACTGTTATATGAATTAAAATTAAGTGAACTTGAAATGTAAAGACCTAGACCAACAAATCCAATTATAATCGATGTAAAACCAACTACAGTTATAATAATAAGAAAAGACAAATATAATGTACACGAAACAAATGTTAAGATTCGACTAGCCATAGAGGTTCGAAAAATGGAAAAGGAATGAATGAATGCATGAATAAATAACAGCACATTAAAGTCTAACGAAAATATACTCTCGAATGTATTCAATTAGTTTAAAATAACAAAGGTTTCCATGTAATGATCAACGCTGTGAGCAACAAGAATTACCGTTCTTGAAAAATATTTGAATAAGAAAAGCTTTTTTTTCCTTCGTGTCAAGATTCAAGAAGAAAAACTAACAAAGAAAAAGAACTTTCCGGGCACATGTATGATTTTATTGAATTCGACATTTGTAAATTTATACAAAACTATAAATAAATATGAAAAAAAAACATATACAATTGTTGAAGAATTAATCGTCATCGAAACGAGCTTTTTTGGCTTTTGAATTATATTGAATAAATTCTTCTGCTTCACGTTTTGTTAATTCTCTATCGCTTTCGTCAGTTGTATCATCATAGTTTCTATTTGATTTTTGAGAATTATCCTCTGGCTCCCATTCGGAATCATCCTCATTTTCTATTGAACAAATAAAAAACAAACTGAAATCAAATAGATAATTCAGTTGAATTTACCTTCTTGATTACTCGATTCATCATTCGTAGTCAATGTATCATCATCTGTTTCATCATTATTAACTAAATCAAGAATATTTTTATTATTGTAAAAAAAAACAAATCGTGATTTATCATCTTTACGTTTCTTTGAATGAGAATAGTTTTCGAAATGATTAGGATTTGTTCGATAGCATTTATGTCCAAATGGACATTTTGGTTTCGTTTGCTCTTCTTCTTCTTCTTCTTCATCGTCATTATCATAATCTGAATCACCAGGATGACTTGCGTGTTGTCGATGAATTGGATTTGTTCTATAACATGAGTTACCATATGCACATCGTTCTCTTTTTCTCGTTTTTACAGTTGTTGATGATTTTAAATTGCTATCATTAGTTACATTCGATTGTTCTAACAAACGAAAATTATACAGAATATTCAAATAATAATAATAGACCATCGATTCTAACCTGTTGACGATATAGTTGTAGGCGGATCTTCGTTCGGTTTATAATCTCCAGGGTCTAGATAATAATAAACGATTAGATATTAACAAAGATATATCATTTTTCTTGTAATGTTTACGTATTCTTTTTCTCACAGATGAATTGCTTGTTAGATTGCTCTGATTCGGTTCTGTATCAGTCGTTAATGTTGATGGAGACGAACTGTCAACAGATTGATTTATTTGAGATACATCAGTAGGTAAAATTTCGTTTTCGTTTTCAGTGATTTCTTTAATCGAAATTCGATAGAAATATTCATCTGGCAAAAGACCAAATTCATCGTTTGAACATAATTGATATTCTTTATCTTTGGTTAAACTAACAATTTGATTCGATTTTGTTTTATAAAATATTGGATTATGATGAATAGGTTTTATCCAAAATGTCCCATCGGATTTCATATAAATTTCTGCATGTTTTCGAGAGATTCGAATATCTGAACAACCAGTACTTGGTGTACGACCAAGAATTGTTATAGTTGTATCATTAATTAACATTGGATTACCTTTATTAACAGGAATTAATTCAATAGTTGGCATTTCAGTCAATAAATCAATTGAAATTCGTACAATTTTCTATAGAGTTTAAACAAGTAAGTATAGTCAAGTCATTTCTAGTCGATTGAGTAACAACAAAACCTCAAAATATAGGCGTCATATACCATCCAATGATTTTTTTCTTCAAGCATCTTCTGAAGAAAAAGAGGACGCTCTTTCTTTCTCTCATCTATTGAAATTCAAAACATAATCAACTATAAACTCAAACAACCCACTAGTTTATCTACGAATGATTAGCATACCAATCGGATTTTCGTCTCGCCTTTTTAGAACTATTTAACCTTTTTGTCCTTTCTTCTTATTTTCACAAGAATGTTTAAACTATTAATGAATTTCATATTTCTATATGTTTTTCGAGTATTCTTCAAAGACGAAGAAATATTATTATAATGCGTGCATGTCTATGTATATACGTATTCTAAAAGAATGCATTTAAGTCTTCAAACAGCATCCATTAGTTGCATATATATTTTTTTCTTTTTCTTCTCGTTTCTTTTTTCACGGTTTATTACGTATGTAATAACTACGCACGTCAATGTACAGATAAGACAAAAAAAAGCAATGTTTAACCTTCGATGAATAAGCTAGTTGATCATGCATCATCAGTCAAGATACAATTTAGAGTGTCTATATATATATATATATATATGTATATCAATCATAATGACGAAAGAAGAAAGTCTCGATTCATTTATTTTAGATGAATTTTACGGAAATTTTAACAAATTCATTCGATGATGATGCTGAATTAACATCTGAAACTGATCAAGGCGGTATAATTATTCCTAAACAAACTTGCGAACATATTCAGTATGTCGATTTAATTTCGCAAATCTCATCAATTCTTACTAAACATCGTTGTATTGATTGTAAAAATACGAGTGAAAATTGGTTATGTTTATCATGTGGAAAAATACATTGTAGTCGATATGTAAACAATCATGGTGAAGAACATTGGCTGTTTACATTATTGACAGATGGTGACGAAGGTATTGGACATTGTTTAACAATTAGTTTACAAGATCTATCTGTTTGGTGTTATCTATGTAAATCATATATAAAAAATACACGTTTAAATACTTTAATATCAAATATTGAAATGAAAAAATTTGGTTGTGAAGAAAATTCTAATGAAGATTTAGTCAATCAAATTGAATATCCACTATCGCGTAAACAAACTGTCAATCCATCGACGATTCTTGCTATACAAAATTTAAATCTTTTAAAACAATTAAAACAAACCGATCTTCTATCTCATTGTTATACGATTAAACTTCGTTCGGCATCCATTGATGAACTTGTTCGTGTACATTCAAGTGATTATGTAAATTTAATTGTATCATTAGAAAAAACTCATGAACAAATCGTTGATAATCGTTTTCAATTAGAATATGATGAAACAACATTTACAAATGCACGTATCAGTGCAGGTACAACTATTGATGCTATTGAAAATGTTCTCGAAAAACATGACAATGGTTTTATTCTTTCAACATCGCCTGGCCATCGAGCTATTCGTGATCATGGCAATGGTACATCGATATACAATAATATCGCACTTGCAATTAGTTCGATTTTAAATGAAAAAATTCAATTAAATGATACAAACAATCGTGTGCATCTACAAGGTGCAACACCATTCGAAGATGCCATTTGCCATATGATCAATGTTCTAACACCATCACCGAAATTATTCGAACGTCCATTGATAATTGATGATGAAACAAATCAAAAACTTCAAGTCGAACGAATCATGATCATTGATCTTACATCAGAACATGGTTGTGGCCTACAATCGATCTACTACGAATCAAATCAAGTCTTTTACGTGTCAATTCACAATGATAATCATCAACATCGAACAAATATTGAAGATTACGGCAAAAATCAAGGTCTAGGCTATACAATGAATATACCATTGATATCAATCGAACAGTTAACCGATGATGATTATATGAAACTACTAAATGAACTAATACTTCCAATATGTCATTGTTATCAACCGGAATTGATTATTCTTTGTGTTGATTTTCATAATGAACGCGTAAGTTCATTATGTTATGCATGGATTGTTGAACAATTGAATTTAATTGATAATAGTAAACTTGTGGTTACATTCGATGGCAATCTTTCATCGATATCAACAAAATATTCGTATATCGAAACGATCATATCGATATTAATCGGTAAATTATCAGTTTTAAATCAATCTCTAGTTCAACAAAACAATCCATCGAACAATCTCGATATTGAAGAGAAAATTAATTTAATTAAAAGAAACTTTCAACAATATTGGTCATGTTTTCAGTAGTTTTATTATTATTTGTATGCGTTTTTTTGTTGTTGTTGTATGATTTGATGTAATCAATATAAATAAATAAATCACTGGTCACATAATCAAAAACGAATTTATGTAGCCACGTGCGTCATTCTATCGGAAAAAGAAGAGGAAAAACAAGAATGCCAGGCAGCAGTTAAGAAGATAAAAGTGACATGTTAAGATAACATTCATTCATTCATTTAATTCTCTTTTCTTCTCCTTCTCTGGTTTTCGTTTTCTTCGTTGCCGACATTCGAACTCGATATTCACGGCATATATAGATAGAAAATTCTGTGTATGTTTATGTGTGTTTAACTTAAAATCGAGCGAGGAGAACAAAAAAATATATTATTCTACAAATTAATCAAAAAAATTTATTCGAAGATGATGTCGACATCAATTGATCCTCATAATAATAGTAATCATGGACGACCATTAAGAATTGTTTCGACAAATCGACTCTTTACTAAAGTTAGAACTGAACAACCAACTGAATCAGGTATTTTTAAACGAATCAAATTCGAGAGAGAGAGAGAGATTTTTAAAAAAAACATATTTATTCTCTTTATACAGTATTACCATCAATAATCGATACGAGCAGTTTATTTTCTGATCATCATCTTGATGTATTCAATAAAGATGAAACACTTTTGGATGAAACAACAATGATAACAACATCGCCATCATCACCATCGGTTTCATTCGTTGATTTTCATCAAACAATTTCATCGTCAACATCGACACCATCAACACCAACATCATTCTCACCATTACAACACGATCATAGTTATGGTCTATCAACCAATTCATCATCATTACTTCCATCACCATCATCACCCGATCTAACAATGAATCATTCGAATACATCATCGACAACATCAACAAATAATACGAATAGTAATATAACATGGCCACAAATCAATTGTCGAGCATTGAGACCCGATGATTATCATATGTTACTTGAATTACTTTCATCAAATACGAACACTGATTCGCCACCTGTTTTCTTTGGTTCAGCTCTAATCGATCCGTCGACACCGACGCCATATTCGGATGCAACACGTACACAACCAAAAAAACGTATACGTCCTGGCCATGTCAAACGGCCTATGAATGCATTCATGGTTTTTTCGCAAATCGAACGTCGAAAAATCGTTCAACTTGCACCGCATTTACCCAATGCTGATATTAGCAAGTACGAGAGAGAGAAAAAAATCTTCCAAATAGAAGAAAAAGAAAAACAATTCGTTCTTGTTTCAGATGTTGTGGAGCGAAATGGAAACGAATGTCTTTACGTGAACGTCAACCTTACATGGAAGAATCCGAACGATTAAAACAACTTCATGCACGACAATATCCAACCTACAAAGTACAATTCCATCTATCTATCAAAACAAAATTGAGTTTGTTTTTTTCTTTTGCAGTATCAACCACGTAAACGAAGTAAAGCAGGTAATCAATCATCGAATGTATCCGTTCCAGCTCCAGCAACAGCTTCATCATCTTCATCACCACCACCGCCATCGACATCATCGTCAACAACAACAACAACATTACCATCACTTCTACCTCAAACAACATATCAAGGCAAAGATGAATCCGAAACACCGTCACCATCGCTTCCGCAATCGTCAACAGGCTCGAATTCATCGGAATCAATTCCGCTTTTAGTTGCAACTTTATTCGATCAAAAATTATCCATGTTCGCTAGTAATCTTCAACAATTCAATATCGATCATTTGCAATATCATTTTACACCACCAACAAATCAACTCTATCAAACACCAACATCAATGTCATTCGATCCTGTTACATTCTTAGCTAAACAACAACAACATCGACTGATATAATACAAAAAAAAAACACCGAGAATCCATCGATTTCTTTCCGTTATCTATCTCTTCTCTTTTCCTTGTTTATTTTCTTTGAGAGAAATTTATACATATATAAAATATTAGGTTAAAACTAGACGAAAAAACGAACAAATTTTATTTTGATTTTTTTTCACGTTTTATTTTATTTTTCCTTTCTTTCTTTTTGTTCCTTTTCGCTTGTGTTTGTATGATATGTGATTCCTGCTTCTTCTGGTTCATTGAGAGACTTTATTTTGTTTTCGTTTGTTTTCTTCTTCTTCTTCCTCTTTTTTTTTTGTTTTTGCATCATTAGCTCGTAGCTCATACGTATAACTCTATCCATATGAACAGAAAACACAAACAAAAAGCTTTTGCTGATCATTTCTTATTTTATGAATATATCTAATAAAACAACTCCCCCCCGAAAAAAAAACAAATGCTCTTAACTTTTCATTCTTCGTGGAAATTAGATTAGTGTGTAACATGTTACTTTTATTCACAGACGACGACGCCAGTATTGATATGTTCAAAGAAGACGAAAAGACGATCGAGATAACAAACAATAGAAGATATGCATATACATAATAACATCATGACACATGTTTTAGAAGAAGAAAACACCTTCGCTGCTGACTATTCATTCGTTTCTCGGCGTCGTTTCGTCTTCTTCTTTTTCATTCTGCTCATTTGAATTTTGAAAAAATACCAAACGAAGAAAACGATCGAAAAATGTTTACTTCAACAACCACAACAAATCAGACATTATTTAATCCGAATAAAAAATTAAATATTAATGCATCAACATCATCGAATTCACAAATAGCAACATGTAAATTATTTGTTGGCAATCTTGCAACACATACAACAGGTGCACATCTTCAAGCGATATTTCATTCCTATGGACAAGTGATCGAGTGTGTTAAAGTACGTGAACGTTATGGTTTCGTACGATTTGCATCAGGCGAAGATGCTCAACGAGCTCTTCTCGCTTGTAATGGTATACAATTGAATGGTTATCCAATGATTGTAGAATATGCACAAAATGAAATCTTAATCAGTCCTTTATCACCACGAACAACAAATCACTCGACATCAGCA
>ERZ778024.1971-NODE-1971-length-20492-cov-16.533982_pt1 | contig 20492 bp, 19 predicted proteins | sample MGYA00375754_ERZ778024 | MGnify/ENA primary metagenome ERZ778024 (study PRJEB29350, sample SAMN05389827) | bioreactor metagenome | isolation source: Thiocyanate bioreactor | place: South Africa: University of Cape Town | collected 2014-02-18 ...
GGCTTCGAATGGCGCGAACCGGGCTGCTCGATGTGCCTGGCGATGAACGCCGACCGGCTGGAAAAGGGCGAGCGCTGCGCCTCCACCTCCAACCGCAACTTCGAAGGCCGCCAGGGCGCGGGCGGGCGCACCCACCTCGTGAGCCCGGCCATGGCCGCGGCCGCCGCGATCCACGGCCACTTCGTCGACATCCGCCAATTCGCCTGAAGGAACCCCCATGCTCAAAGCGACCGCACTCGTTTCCCTGCTGCTCGCCGTGCTCCTTGCCGGATGCAACACCGTCAAGGGCATGGGCCAGGACGTGCAAAAGGCCGGCAGCGCGATCGAGCGCGCGGCCAAATAACAGGACACACCATGCAGAAATTCACCGTGCACAAGGGGCTCGTCGCCCCCATGGATCGCGAGAACGTGGACACCGACGCGATCATTCCCAAGCAGTTCCTCAAGTCGATCAAGCGCACCGGCTTCGGCCCCAACCTGTTCGACGAATGGCGCTACCTGGATCAGCCCGGCAGGCCGGGCATGCCCGAATCCAAACGCAAGCCCAACCCGGATTTCGTGCTCAACCAGCCGCGCTACAAAGGCGCGAGCATCCTGCTGGCACGGCAGAACTTCGGCTGCGGATCGAGCCGCGAGCACGCGCCCTGGGCGCTGCAGCAATACGGCTTTCGCGCGCTGATTGCGCCCAGCTACGCCGACATCTTCTTCAACAACTGCTACAAGAACGGCCTGCTGCCCATCGTTCTGCCCGAAGCCACCGTCGGCAGGCTGTTCGACGCAGTGGCCGCGTTCCCGGGCTACGAACTCACCGTCGATCTGCAGCGCCAGGTGGTTGTGCAGCCCCAGGGCGAAGAGCTGCCGTTCGAGGTCGAGCCCTTTCGCAAGTACTGCCTGCTCGGCGGCCTGGACGACATCGGCCTGACGCTGCGCCACAAGGACAAGATCCAGGCCTACGAGGCCGAGCGCCTCATCACCAAGCCCTGGCTGGCGCATGTGATGTCCTCCTGAAATTTCAAGCAAAAACAGGCTCCAGCGCTTTCCCATCAAGCGCTGGCAGCTATCAAATCAAGAAACATCATGAATATTGCCATCCTGCCGGGCGACGGCATAGGCCCCGAAATCGTCACCGAAGCCGTCAAGGTCCTGAATGCACTCGACTTGAAATTCGAGATGCAAACCGCCCCGGTCGGCGGCGCCGCCTACGAAGCCGCGGGCCACCCGCTGCCCGAAGCCACGTTGAATCTGGCCAAGGCGGCCGACGCCATCCTCTTCGGCGCGGTGGGCGACTGGAAGTACGACACGCTCGAGCGCGCGCTGCGCCCCGAGCAGGCCATCCTGGGCCTGCGCAAGGCACTGGGCCTGTTCGCCAACTTCCGTCCCGCGATCTGCTACGAGCAGCTCACGCACGCCTCCAGTCTCAAGCCCGAGCTGGTCGCGGGCCTCGACATCCTCATCGTGCGCGAACTCACCGGCGACATCTACTTCGGCCAGCCGCGCGGGCGCCGCAGCGCGCCCGATGGCGCGTTCGCCGGCAGCGAGGAGGCGTTCGACACCATGCGCTACACGCGCCCCGAAATCGAGCGCATCGCGCGCGTGGCCTTCGACGCGGCGCGCCAGCGCGGCAAGCGCGTGACCAGCGTGGACAAGGCCAACGTGCTGGAGACCTTCCAGTTCTGGAAGGATGTGGTGAGCGACGTGCACAAGGACTACCCCGACGTGCAGCTCGACCACATGTATGTGGACAACGCCGCGATGCAACTGGTCAAGGAACCGAAGAAATTCGACGTCATCGTCACCGGCAACATGTTCGGCGACATCCTGAGCGACGAAGCCTCGATGCTCACCGGCTCGATCGGCATGCTGCCCTCGGCCAGCCTGAACGAGAAGAAGCAGGGCCTGTACGAGCCCAGCCACGGCAGCGCCCCCGACATCGCGGGCAAGGGCGTGGCCAATCCGCTCGCCACCATACTCAGCGCCGCGATGATGCTGCGCTTCTCGCTGCGCCAGAGCGAAGCTGCGGACCGCATCGAGGCGGCGGTCAAAACGGTGCTGGCCCAGGGCCTGCGCACGCCGGACATCTGGAGCGCAGGCACGACCCGCGTCGGCACGACGCAGATGGGCGACGCGGTGGTCAACGCATTGCGCTGATGCGGCGTTCATGGAGATGCCGCAGGCATGAAGTCATGCGGCATCCTTTAAAATCCGGTGTCATGCGCGATCACTGCCTGTTTCCGACCCAGAGCCTGCCTGTTCCAGCAGCAGGCGCGGCGGCGCGCGCATCCATCACCAAAACCACGACCATTACGGGCTGAAGCAGCTCCGGCATCGTCGTGCGCCCTCCCCCGGCCCTGACGAGCCGGGGCAAAAAGCAGCGCCGGATGGTGCACAGACTTTTTATCTGAAAGGGCAGAGCAATGAGCAAGCAACTGGTAGGCCTCGTCGGCTGGCGCGGCATGGTCGGCTCCGTGCTGATGGAGCGCATGCAGGCCGAGGGCGACTTCGAGCTGATCGAGCCGGTCTTCTTTTCCACCTCCAACGCGGGCGGCCAGGCACCGGAGATGGCGCGCACGCACCGCGCGCTGCAGGACGCCAATGACGTCGCCGCGCTCACGAAGTGCGACATCGTCATCTCCTGCCAGGGCGGCGACTACACCAAGGCCATCTTTCCCAAGGTGCGCGCCAGCGGCTGGCAAGGCCACTGGATCGACGCGGCCAGCGCGCTGCGCATGCAGGACGACGCGGTCATCATTCTCGATCCGGTCAACGAAGACCTCATCCAGGCGAAGCTCGCCGCGGGTGGCAGGAACTGGATCGGCGGCAACTGCACCAATTCCATCCTGCTGATGGGCCTCGTCGGCCTGTTCAAGGCCGGTCTGGTCGAATGGGTCAGCTCCATGACCTACCAGGCGGCCTCGGGCGGCGGCGCCAATCACATGCGCGAGCTGCTCAAGGGCATGGGCGTGATCCATGGTGCGGTCGCCAAGGAGCTCGCCACCCCGGCCTCGGCCATCCTCGAGATCGACCGCCAGGTCGCGCAGACCATCCGCCAGGACGTGCCGCGCGAATTCTTCGGCGCTCCCCTGGCCGGCGGCCTGATCCCGTGGATCGACGCGCAGCTGGACAACGGCCAGTCCAAGGAAGAATGGAAGGGCCAGGCCGAGGTCAACAAGATCCTGGGCACACCCTCCCCCATCCCGGTCGACGGCCTGTGCGTGCGCATCGGCGCCATGCGCTGCCACTCGCTCGCGCTCACGCTCAAGCTCAAGCGCGACGTGCCGCTGGCCGAAGTCGAGGCGCTCATCAAGGGCGGCAACCCCTGGGTCAAGTTCGTCCCCAACGAGCGCGAACAGACCGTCCAGGAACTCACGCCCGCCGCCATCACCGGCACCCTGGAAGTGGCCGTGGGCCGTGTGCGCAAGCTCAACATCGGCCCGCAGTACGTCTCCGCCTTCGTGGTGGGCGACCAGCTGCTCTGGGGCGCGGCCGAGCCGCTGCGCCGCATGCTGCGCATCCTGCTCAAGGCCTGATCCGCGTCGCCCGAGGGGCCACGCAGGCCCCGCGCCGCAGAGGCACGCCGCGATCGCCCGTCGGGTCTGGAAATCATCGTCTGCAAATCGGCCGCGGCCACCCATCATGGGCTTTGCCGTTCCTCCAGAACGCCGTCGATGCTCCGAGCGGGACCGGCTCACGGCTGTTGCCCCCAGCCAACAAGCCAGCGGTGAAAGCTCGGAAAAAAAGCTGAACCGCATCCTCACCTTGTCAGTGCAACATATTGATGCTAAGGTGCTTTGACCTGTCATCAGGAGCTTTTACGCTCCTGTTTTCAAAGCGCAAGACACCCCTTCAGGACGCAACGCACATCGCCGTACCCATGCATCGCTGGAAATTTTCTCTCCTGGCCACTGCGGCCGCTTTGTCCACGGGGCTGTACATCACCGACGCCAACGCCCTGACGCTGGGTCGCGTGACGGTGCAATCGGCGTTGGGCGAGCCTCTGCGCGCCCAGGTTGCGCTGCCCAACATCACGGCGGCCGAGGCGGACTCCCTGCACGTCAGCATCGCCAGCCCCGACGTCTTTCGCGCCCAGGGGCTGGAATTTTCGCCCGCGGTCAACGGCATCCACCTGGAACTCAAGCGCGGCGCAGGTGGCGCCATGGTGCTGCAGATGAACAGCAACAACGCGGTCAACGACCCGTTCATCGACATCGTCATCGACGCCGCCTGGAATGCCGGCCACCTGGTGCGCAGCTACACGCTGCTCTTCGATCCTCCCGCGCTGCGCAGCACCCCGGCACCCGCGCCCGTCGCTCCGCAGACGTCCAGCAGCCCGGCCGTGGCCGCGCCGGTGCGCACGCCAAGCGTGTCCGCCGCTCCGGCCGTGCGCGCGCCTGCTGTTGCAACGCATGGCACGGCGCAGCCATCCGGCAAGGAAGTCAGTGTTCAGGCGGGCGATACGGCCGGAGCCATCGCCAGCGCCCACCGCCCGAGCGGCATCTCGCTCGATCAGATGCTGGTGGCCATGGTGCGAGCCAATCCGCACGCCTTCATCGAAGGCAATGTCAACCGGTTGCGCGCGGGCTCCGTCCTGCAACTGCCGGGCAAGGAGGAGGCGCAGGCTACCCCCGCTGCGGAGGCACGCCAGATCATCGCCACGCAAAGCCAGGATTTCAACGCCTACCGTCGCCGCCTGGCAGGCGCCGCGCCCGAGGCAGCGGTGCAGGCCGCCTCGCGTTCGGCCAGCGGCAAGGTGCAGACCGAGGTGGCGGAAGACAAACCCACCGCCAAGAGCGCCGACAAGCTCACGCTGAGCAAGGGCAGTGCAGCCAGGCAGACCGCGGATGCCAAGACGGCACAAGCCAAGCAGGCCGAAGACGACGCGGCACGCCTGAAAGAGCTCTCCAAGAACATTGAAGACCTCAAGAATGTGAGCCAGGGAACCGAACCCGCTTCGGCACCCGCCCCGCAAGCGGCCGAGCAGACACCGCCCGCCTCCGGGGCTGCTGGCAGCTCGCCAGCCCCATCGGCCGCGGCCACCCCCGCGCCAGAGCCAGCAGCCGCGCCCGCAACGACACCTGCGGTGCCTGTCGCGCCGCCGGCGGAATCCGTCAAGCCCAAGGAGCCTCCCAAGTCCGCCACGCCGGCTGTGGCGGCGCCCGCGCCGGTGCCCGAACCCAGCCTGCTCGGCTCGCTGACCGAACAACCGATGCTCGCTGGTGGCGCGCTGGCACTGGTGCTCCTGATGCTCGGCTGGGGCGGCTACCGCTGGAAGCGGAGCCGACGCAATGCGCAAGGGCCGGAGACCACGTTCGCCGACGACGCCGACCATCCCGACTCCTTCTTCGCCGAAAGCGGCGGCCAGGAAGTGGACACCACGAGCAGCGACCTCACCACGGGCTCCACCTCCACCCTGTATTCACCGAGCCAGCTCGACCAGATCGGCGACGTGGATCCGGTGGCCGAGGCGGACGTCTACCTCGCCTACGGGAAAGACCCGGAGGCCGAGGCCATCCTCAAGGAAGCAGCGCTGCAACACCCGGAGCAGATCTCCATTGCGGCCAAGCTTGCGGAGATCTACGCCAAACGGCAGGATCGCGTGGCATTCGAGTCCATGGCCCGCAAGGTTCAGGACCTCACCCGCGGCCAGGGCGCGGAGTGGGAGCGCGTGCGCCAGGCGGGCGCCGAGCTCGACGGCGACAACCCGCTCTACAAGCCTGCCGCCCCGGCGGCGGCTCGCCCTGCAGAGCCGACGGCCGGGCCCGCGTTCGCGGCATCGGCACCCGCCGCCCCCGACTCGCTGCTGCCCGAAATCAACCTCGACCTGGATCTGGACGACGGCGCCGCCACACTGCCGCCTGCGCACAACCCATCCGCGACGTCCGCAGCGGGCGGCACCTTCGTGGCTGCGGCCGTCGGTGCGGCGCAGCACGCGCTGGACGAGCCCAGCGCGACGAACGAACTCCATGAACTGATACTGCCCTCGGCATTGCCCGAAGAGCCGGTCCCCGCGCTGCACACGGGTGAGCCTCTCGGACAGACGCTGGATTTTCCGATCGATGACCTGGCCCTGGCCGACAGCGGCCCCATGCCGCTGACCGGAAAGGACGTGTCGCCCGCGCAATCTGCCGGCCTGGCGTCACGGCCGGCTCCGCTGGAATTCGACCTGGGCGATCTGTCGCTGGATCTGAACCAGCCCGCTGGCGCCGCGCCCGCGGCAAGCACGGCCGCCCCGGTGCGGGCCGATGAGCCACAACCGTCCATTCCAAGCGATCCGCTGGCCACCAAGCTGGCGCTGGCCGAAGAATTCAAGACCATCGGCGACAATGAAGGCGCACGCTCGCTGATCGAGGAAGTCATGGCGCAGGCCAGCGGCGATCTCAAGGCCGAGGCGCAGCGCCTGCTCGATACGCTGAGCTGATCAGGCCGCGCCGCACCCCGGGCGAGGTTCTGCCGCGCCCGGGTTTTCTTTTCCAGGCGCCTGCCGCAACCTTCAGAGGCCAAGCACCACCATGCGTATCGCACTCGGCGTGAGCTACGACGGCCGGGCCTACCGGGGATGGCAAAGCCAGCCTTCGGGCCAGACGGTACAGGACCACCTCGAAGCAGCGCTCGCGCGCTTTGCCACCGTCCCCGTTTCCACCGTTTGCGCCGGACGCACCGACGCCGGCGTGCATGCGCTGATGCAGGTGGTGCATTTCGACACCGCGATCGACCGCCCCGAGTTCGCCTGGGTGCGCGGACCCAACAGCTTCCTGCCCGCGGACATCGCCGTGCAGTGGGCGCGGCACGTTCCGGATGATTTCCATGCCCGCGCCTGTGCCACTGCGCGCCGCTATACCTACGTGCTGCTGCAGTCACCGGTGCGCCCCAGCGTGGAAGCCGGGCGCGTGGGCTGGGTCTTCCAGCCGCTGAACCAGGCGGCGATGCAGGAGGCGGCGAACCACCTGATCGGCGAGCACGACTTCAGCTCATTTCGCGCTGCCGAGTGTCAGGCCAAAAGCCCCGTCAAGCACCTGCGGCGCATCACCCTCTCCGCCCGCGGCCACCCGCAACCCGCCGCCACCGGCATGCAGGGCTGCGCCACCGCGTACTGGCGCTTTGAATTCGAGGGCAACGCCTTCCTGCACCACATGATCCGCAACATCATGGGCTGCCTCGTGGCGGTCGGCCAGGGAACCCGGCCCAGCCGCTGGATGCGCGAGGTGCTGGACGCGCGCTCGCGCAGCGCCGCGGCGCCGACCTTCATGGCCGATGGGCTGTATTTCCTCGGACCTCGCTACGACACCGTCTGGGGCCTGCCCGAGCGCACCCCTGCGTATGATTGGCTGCCATGAATGGCACCCTTCATGCACAGCAGCCCCATCGCCCCACGCGCACCCGCATCAAAATCTGCGGCCTGACCCGCGAGGAAGACGTGGACGCCGCGGTCGCTTTCGGCGCCGACGCGGTCGGCTTCGTGCTCTACCCCGGGAGCAAGCGCTGCGTCTCGCCCGCGCGCGCCGCCGAGCTCGGCAAGAGGCTGCCGGCGTTCGTCACCCCCGTGCTGCTGTTCGTCAACGCGAATGCTTCCGATGTGATAGCGGCCTGCGCAGGTTTGGCAGGCGCTACAGTTCAGTTTCATGGAGATGAAACGCCTGAGGACTGCTGGCGCGCCAGCGATCGCGGCCGCATTCCCTACATCCGCGCGGCGCGTATTCCCCTGGGCGCCGCCGGCACGCGGTTCGACCTCGTAAAATACGCTCACGATTACTCCCACGCCCGCGCCATCCTGCTCGACGCACATGTCGAAGGGTACGGCGGGGGCGGCAAGACATTCCATTGGTCACTGCTGCCACCAAACGTCGACGCTCACCTCGTTTTGTCTGGTGGACTTGCACCTGCAAACGTGGGCGATGGCATACGCGAGGTCCGGCCGCGCTGCAAGACGCTGGCCGTTGACGTGAGCTCCGGCGTGGAGCTTGATGCCCCCGATGGAAACCTGCTTCACGGCATCAAGGACGCCGGCAAGATAGCCCGCTTCGTCGCCGCCGTGCGTGCGGCCGACGCAGCCTCCGCCCCTGAACCCGATGTTTGACTATCACCAACCTGATTCCCGTGGCCACTTTGGCCCCTATGGCGGCAGCTTCGTGAGCGAGACGCTCACGCATGCCACCGATGAACTGCGCGCGGCCTATGCACGCTACCAAAACGATCCGGAATTCATCGCCGAATTCCAGCGCGATCTTGCGCACTACGTCGGGCGCCCCTCGCCCGTCTACCACGCCGAGCGCATGAGCCGCGAAATCGGCGGCGCGCAGATCTACCTCAAGCGCGAAGACCTGAACCACACCGGCGCGCACAAGATCAACAACGTGATCGGCCAGGCCATGCTCGCGCGGCGCATGGGCAAGCCGCGCATCATCGCCGAGACCGGTGCGGGGCAGCACGGCGTGGCCACGGCCACGATCTGCGCGCGCTACGGTCTTGAATGCGTGGTCTACATGGGCGCCGAGGACATCAAGCGCCAGAGCCCGAACGTGTACCGCATGCAGCTGCTGGGCGCCAGCGTCGTGTCGGTGCAGTCCGGCAGCCGCACGCTCAAGGACGCGCTCAACGAAGCCATGCGCGACTGGGTGGCCCATGTGGACAACACCTTCTACATCATCGGCACCGTCGCCGGACCGCATCCCTACCCGACCATGGTGCGCGATTTTCAAAGCGTGATCGGCCGGGAGTGCCTCACGCAGATGCCCGAGCTGCTGGGCGCGGACCGCCAGCCCGACGTCGTCGTCGCCTGCGTGGGCGGCGGCAGCAATGCCATGGGCATTTTTTACCCCTACATTCCGCACGAGAACGTCAGGCTGATCGGCGTCGAAGCCGCGGGGCTGGGGCTGGATTCGGGCAAGCACTCGGCGAGCCTGGAGCGCGGCAGCCCCGGCGTGCTGCATGGCAACCGCACCTACATCCTGCAGGACGAAAACGGCCAGATCACCGAGACGCACTCGATCAGCGCGGGCCTGGACTACCCCGGCGTCGGCCCCGAACACGCCTGGCTGCAGCAGATTCACCGCGCAGAGTACGTGGGCATCACCGACGACGAAGCGCTGGCGGCCTTTCACCACCTGTGCCGCACCGAGGGCATCATTCCGGCGCTCGAATCGAGCCACGCGGTGGCCTACGCGATGAAACTCGCCAAGACCATGGCACCCGAGCAAACCATCCTCGTGAATCTCTCGGGCCGCGGCGACAAGGACATCGGCACCGTCGCCGATCTCTCGGGCGGCGAATACCACGACCGGCCCAGCCAGCACGGCGTCAGCGTGAAGGGGGCGAAGGCATGAGCCGCATTCCCGCCACTTTTGCAGCCCTGGCCGCCAAGGGCCGCAAGGCCCTCATTCCCTATGTGACGGCGGGTTTCCCGTTCGCCGACATCACGCCTGCGCTGATGCACGGCATGGTGGAAGCCGGAGCCGACGTGATCGAGCTGGGCGTGCCGTTTTCCGACCCCATGGCCGACGGCCCCGTGATCCAGAGCGCCGGCGAAAAGGCGCTGCAGCTGGGCGTGGGCATGAGCGAAGTGCTGGACATGGTTCGCACCTTCCGGCAGCGCAACACCGACACACCCGTCGTCCTCATGGGTTATGCCAACCCGGTGGAACGTTATGAGCAGCGCCACGGCGCGGGCAGCTTCGCGCGCGATGCGGCGGCGGCCGGGGTCGATGGCGTGCTCGTTGTCGATTACCCGCCCGAAGAGTGCGAGGAGTTTGCCGGGCAATTGCGCGCGCACGGCATCGACCTGATCTTCCTGCTGGCCCCCACGTCCACCACCGAGCGCATGCGGCAGGTAGCGGCCGTCGCCAGCGGCTACGTGTACTACGTCTCGCTCAAGGGCGTGACCGGCTCGGGCGCGCTCAACGTGCACGAGGTCGAGGCCATGCTGCCGCGCATCCGCGAGCACGTAAAAATCCCCGTCGGCGTGGGCTTTGGCATCCGTGATGCGGACACCGCCAGGGCCATCTCCCGCGTGGCCGACGCCGTCGTGATCGGCAGTCGCATCATCACGCTCATCGAGGATCAGCCGCACGAGCGCGTCGTGGGCGTCACCACCGATTTCTTGCGTCAGATTCGCAAGGCACTGGATAGCTGAAAGGCAAACGACATGTCCTGGCTGGAAAAACTTCTACCGTCCAAGATTCATCAGACCGACCCGGCCGAGCGGCGCCAGATCCCGGAGGGCCTGTGGATCAAATGCCCGAGCTGCGATACCGTCCTCTACAAGACCGACCTGGAGCACAACCAGAACGTCTGCCCCAATTGCGGCCATCACCACCGCATCGGAGCGAGGGCGCGGCTCAACGCCTTTCTCGACGGCGAAGGCCGCTACGAGATCGGACAGGAAGTGATTCCGGTCGACGCCCTCAAATTCAAGGACAGCCGCAAATACCCCGAGCGCCTGAAAGAAGCCCTGGAGAACACCGGCGAGACCGACGCGCTCGTCGTGATGGGCGGGGCCGTCAAGAGCATCAGTGTCGTGGCCGCCGCCTTCGAATTCGACTTCATGGGTGGCTCCATGGGCTCGGTCGTCGGCGAACGCTTCGCGCGCGGCGTGGACAACGCCATCGAGCAGAAGGTGCCTTTCATCTGCTTCACCGCCACGGGCGGCGCGCGCATGCAGGAAGGGCTGCTCAGCCTCATGCAGATGGCCAAGACCAACGCCGCGCTCACCCACCTGGCCAAGAAGGGCCTGCCCTACATCAGCGTGCTGACCGACCCGACCATGGGTGGCGTCTCGGCCGGCTTTGCCTTCGTCGGTGACGTGGTGATGGCCGAACCCGGCGCGCTCATCGGTTTCGCCGGCCCGCGCGTGATCGAATCAACGGTGCGCGTGACCCTGCCCGAAGGCTTTCAGCGCGCCGAGTTCCTGCAGACCAAGGGTGCGGTGGACATGATCGTGGATCGGCGCCAGTTGCGCGACACCGTGGCGCGGCTGCTGGCCATGCTGCAGCGCCTGCCTGCCGATGCGATTGCCTGAAAAAAGATAGCTGTTAACGCCCGTCCACCAGGCGCTACAGGCCGTTCTTATTAAAACAAGCTCCCGGCTTGCAAGTTGCCCAGCACGATCAGCAGCACCTGCAGGATCACCAAGGCCACCAGCGGCGAGAAATCCAGCCCGCCCAGGTTCGGCAGGACGCGGCGCAGGGGCGCGAGCAAAGGCTCGGCCAGACGCGCCACCACGCCCGCGATCGGCGAGTGGTTGGGCACCCAGCTGAGCACCGCGTGCAGGATGATGAGGCCGATCAGCCCCAGGATGGCCACGCGCAAGGTACTGAACAGCACCAGGGCTGGCAGCAGTTGCAGGCCGCTCCCCGCCAACAGCACCAGCACCAGATATTCCACCAGTTGCGCCAGCAAGGCCCCCACGATGCAGGCGCCATCCCAGCCTTTCACCGCGGGCACCAGCTTGCGCAAGGGCAGCACCAGCCAGTCGCTGAGCGCAAACACCGCCTGCCCGACGGGATTGCCGAAAGGCACGCGCTGGCGCTGCATGTACAGGCGCAGCAGGCAGGCGCCGGCGATGACGCTGCCCGCCACATCGAGCAGGAAAGAAGCGATCTGGTAGAGCATGAGGGCATCCGTGCGGTCTGGGCCTGCGATGATGCCACGCATGCCATGCGCCACCTCGGCGCACCGGACTGCGTCCCGACCGCCCGGCGCATCACCCCGGCCGGCCACGGCTTGTCCGTCCGCCATGGCACAGGGCGCCCGGACGGGACGAAAAGCACCATCCGTTCAGGTTTCCCCCCCTTGCCAAAGCCCGGCAACCCGGTACGCTTGCCAGCTTCGCTGGCGGCGATGATCGCCGCACATGACATCCATACGCCCACAAAGGTCCACATGAAACTCCAGATGAAGGTTCGCACGATGGCAATGGCTGTGACCGCGACCGTTCTCGCGACGGCGGTGCAGGCACAAATCAAGATCGGCCTGGTGATCCCGGCAAGCGGCCCGCTCACGCAGTACGGCACCATGATCCAGGAAGGCGTGGGCACCGCGGTGGAGCAGGTCAACGCCGCGGGCGGCATCAATGGCCAGCAGGTGCAGACGGTGGTGTTCGATGATGCGTGCAACCCCGGCAAGGCCCCGGGCACGGCTAACCGCCTGCTTGACGCGAAGGTGCGCTACGTCATCGGTCCGGTCTGCTCCGGCGCCGCCATCGCCGCCGCCCCCATCTACGACAGCCAGCGCGTTGTCGTGGTGACGCCATCGGCCACGTCGCCGTCCCTGACCAGCGGCATGGACTACCACTACATCTTCCGCACCATTGGCCAGGACAACGAACAGGGCGAAGCGGCAGCCAAGTTCATCATGGAGAAAATCAAGCCGCGCAAGATCGCGCTGCTGCATGACAAGCAATCCTACGGGCGGGGCATCGCGAACACCGCGCGCAAGCTCCTGAGCCGCGCCGGGGCCGAGGTCGCGCTCTATGAAGGCATCACCCCCGGCGGCAAGGATTACTCGGACGTGATCGCCAGGATCAAGAACGCCGGCATCGATTTCGTGTACTTCGGCGGCTATCACAACGAAATGGGAGTCCTGCTGCGCCAGGCGAAGGAAGCGGGCCTGAACGCCAGGATGATGGGGCCGGAGGGCGTCGGAAATTCCGAGATCAATGCCATCGCCGGCCCCGCCGTCGAGGGCATGCTCGTCACCCTGCCGGCCGACTTCGCGGCCAATCCGAAGAACGCCGCCACCGTCAAGGCCTTCGAGGCCAAGAAGCGCAACGCCTCCAGCGCGTTCGGCCTCACCTCCTACGCCGCCGCGCAGGTGATCATGGACAGCATCAAGGCCGTGGGCGACGACACCCAGCTCGTTGCCGACTACATGCACAAGACCACCTTCCAGACCCCGCTGGGCCCCACGAGCTGGGACGCGGGCGGTGACCTGAAGTCATTTGAATTCCAGGTTTTCGAATGGCACCAGGACGGCAGCAAGACGGTCGTCAAATGAAGGCTTGCATGGGCGCGACCCTCTAAAATCAGCAGTTTTCACCATCGCAGGCGGCCCCCGCCTGTCCCGACCAGGCGCACCGTCATGCGGTGGCGCCCATGCTGCCATGTCTTCCTCCGAGCCCACCACCGCTGCGGCAACGCCTGCTTCCGACGAAAACCAGCTCATCGCGGAGCGCCGCGAAAAGCTCAGGCACCTGCGCGAACGCCAGGCCCAGGGGCAGGGCGTCGCCTTTCCCAACGATTTCAAGCCGCTGCACCGCGCCGCTGCGCTGCACGAGCAATACGGCGCCACCGAGTCCGAGGACCTGCAGGCACAGGCCGTCGCCGTGAGCGTCGCCGGGCGCATGATGCTCAAGCGCATGATGGGCAAGGCCAGCTTCGCCACCCTGCAGGACGGCTCGCTCGGCGAGACCGCCGGGCGCATCCAGCTGTATGTCACGCGCGACGCGATCGGCGAGGACGCCTACGCCGAATTCAAGCGCCTGGACCTGGGCGACATCCTTGGTGCCGAGGGCACGCTGATGAAGACCAAGACCGGCGAGCTCTCCGTCAAAGTCACGCGCTTGCGCCTGCTCACCAAGAGCCTGCGCCCCATGCCCGACAAGTTCCACGGCATGCAGGACCAGGAAACCAAGTACCGCCAGCGCTACGTCGACCTGATGACCGACGACGCGGCGCGCCGGCGCTTCGTCGCGCGCAGCCAGACCGTGGCCGGCATCCGCGCCTTCATGGTGGCGCACGACTTCCTCGAAGTCGAAACGCCGATGCTCCACCCTATCCCCGGCGGCGCCAACGCCAAGCCCTTCGTCACGCACCACAATGCGCTCGACCAGGACATGTACCTGCGCATCGCGCCCGAGCTCTACTTGAAGCGCCTCGTGGTCGGCGGGTTCGAACGCGTGTTCGAGATCAACCGCAGCTTTCGCAACGAAGGCATCAGCGTGCGCCACAACCCCGAGTTCACGATGATGGAGTTCTACGCCGCCTACTGGAACTACCGCGACCTGATGGACTACACCGAGCAGCTGCTGCGCGATGCGGCGCTCAAGGCCACGGGCTCGCTGCAACTCTCCTACAACGCTCGCGCGGTCGATCTGGCCGCGCCGTTTGCCCGCATGACCATCCGCGAGGCCATCGTCGCGCACACCGATGCGGGCGAGCATGTCGACGATGCCGCGTGGCTCATCCAGGCGCTCGGGAAGCTCGGCCTCAAGGAAGAAAAGGATCACCTCTCCAAACGCACGCTCGCCAGCCTGCAGGTGCTCTATTTCGAGGAAGCCGTCGAAGACAAGCTGTGGCAGCCCACCTTCATCATGGAGCACCCGACCGAAATTTCGCCGCTGGCGCGCGCCAACGACGAACGCCCCGAAGTGACCGAGCGCTTCGAGCTCTACATCACCGGGCGCGAGATGGCCAACGGCTTCTCCGAGCTCAACGACGCCGAGGACCAGGCCGCGCGCTTTGCCGCGCAGGTGGCGGCCAAGGATGCTGGCGATGAGGAGGCCATGTTCTTCGACCACGACTTCGTGCGCGCGCTCGAGTACGGCCTGCCGCCGACCGGGGGCTGCGGCGTCGGCATCGACCGCCTGATGATGCTGCTCACCGACAGCGCCAGCATTCGCGACGTGATCCTGTTTCCGGCACTGCGCCGCGAACAATAAGGCACGGGAAAAGTACCGTGCTGGCGCGCCTGAAAACCGCGTTGCCGCCGTGGATGCACGACTGGCTCGACGTTATCACGCCCGCCGTGCAGATCCTGCTGATCGTGGCGGTGGCGCTCATCCTGCACCATCTGCTGCGTCGATTGATCTTTCGCGCCAGCGACCACTACCAGTTTCCGCACGAGCTGGTCAAGCCGATCAATGGCGTCGTGCGCCTGTTCGTCCTGGGCGGCGCCACCCTGCTGGTGCTCGAACGCCTGGGCGTCTCCGCCAGCGTGCTGTGGTCGGCGTTCACCGGCTTTGCCGCGGTGGGCGCGGTGGCGTTCTTCGCGGCGTGGAGCGTGCTCTCCAACATCTTCTGCGCGTTCCTCATCTTCACGGCCGGCCCCTTTCGCGTCGGTGATCACATCGAGCTGCTGGACGCCAACACCGAAAAGCCCGGCCCGCAAGGCAGGGTGATCGACATCAACCTGCTCTACATCACGCTGGAAGACACGAGCGCGCCGCCTGACGAACGCCGATGGCTGCAAATCCCCAACGCCCTGGTCTTTCAGCGCGTCGTGCGCCGCTGGCACGCGGGTCACGACGCCCCGGCGCCCCGTGCCGCACCCGCCGAGGCCACACCCTCCATACCAGAAAAATCGCTCTAAAACTGTACCGGCGCCTCAGGTTTTCCCCGTTGTCAAACGCCGCAAAACGGTTAATCTCTCCCCTCTCGCAGGTGCTTACCGGCACCGCAGAGGTTTTCACTTCTACCCATTTGAAAAGAGACTCCATGAAATTCCGCTTGCATACCCTGGTTGGCGCCATCGGCCTGGCCAGTGCGTCGCTGATGTTCCCCGCCCACGCGCAAATCAAGATCGCCATGGTCATTCCGGCCACGGGTCCGCTCACTCAGTACGGCGACATGATCAAGGAAGGGGTGCTCACCGCCGTTGAAATGGTCAACGCCGCCGGTGGCATCAATGGCAAGAAGGTCGAGACCGTCGTCGTGGACGACGGCTGCGAACCCAAGCAAGGCCCGGTGGCCGCCAATCGCGTGATCAACGACAAGATCCACTATGTCGTCGGTCCGGTGTGCTCGGGCGCCGCCATCGCCGCCGCTCCGATCTACAACAACGAAGGCGTGGTCGTCGTCACCCCCTCGGCCACCTCGCCGAACCTGACCGACGGCAAGAATTTCCATTCGATCTTCCGCACCATCGGGCGTGATGACCAGCAAGGTCCGTCGGCCGCCAAGTTCATCGTCGAGAAGATCAAGCCCAAGAAAGTGGCGGTGCTGCACGACAAGCAGTCCTACGGCCAGGGCATTGCCTCCAACGTGCGCGACGACCTGAAGAAGGCCGGTGTGGACGTGGCGCTGTTCGAAGGCATCAACGCCGGCGACAGCGACTACTCCGCCGTCATCACCAAGCTCAAGAGCGCGGGAGTCGATTTCGTCTACTACGGCGGCTACCACCCTGAAATGGGCCTGCTGCTGCGCCAGGCGGGCGAGCAAGGCCTGAAGGCCAGGTTCATGGGCCCCGAGGGCGTGGGCAATCCCGAGATCAATGCGATCGCCGGCCCGGCCGTCGAAGGTATGCTGCTCACGCTGCCCGCGGATTTCTCGACCAACCCCAAGAACGCCGCCATCGTGAAGGCCTTCAAGGACAAGAAGCGTGACCCCGCCGGCGCCTTCCAGATGACCTCCTACGCCGCGGCGGAAGTGATCATGAACAGCGTCAAGGCCGTCGGCGACGATGCCAAGAAGGTTGCCGATCACCTGCACAAGACCACGTTCGAGACCCCGCTGGGCTCGACCAGCTGGGATGCCAAGGGCGACCTGAAGTCGTTCGAATTCCAGGTCTTCGAGTGGCACAAGGACGGTTCCAAGTCCCTCGTGAAGTAAGCCTGATCCCGGGCTGAGCGCCGCCGCTGTTCCGCACCACGGTTCGTCCGTGGCGGTACACGCTGGCGGCGCTGTCGTATTTGCTTTCCCGCGAGCACGTGACACACCTGTACGTGCCCTGTCCGAGGACCTCACATGTCCAATTTCCTGCCCGAGCTGCTGCAGCAGCTGTTCAACGGCCTGTCACTCGGCGCGATCTACGCGCTGATCGCAATTGGCTACACGATGGTGTACGGCATCATCGGCATGATCAACTTCGCCCACGGCGAGATCTACATGATCGGCGCCTACGTGGGACTTGTCACGCTCTCGGCCGTGGGGGTGCAGGGCGGCCTGCCGGTCTGGCTGGTGATCGCGCTCATGATCATCGTTGCCGTCCTGGTCACGGCCGTCTACGGCTACGCGGTGGAGCAGCTCGCCTACAAGCCGCTGCGCGACAGCCCGCGCCTCGTGCCCCTGATTTCCGCCATCGGCATGTCCATCTTCCTGCAGAACTGGATGGCGCTGGGCCAGGGCGCGCGCGACATGGCCGTGCCCGCGCTGATTCCGGGCGCGATGCGCTTCGGCGGCGGCAGTGACGGCGGCTTCGAAATCTTCATTCCCTACGCACGCGTGCTGGTGATCGCCGTCACCGTGGTGCTGATGGTGCTTCTCACGCTGTACATCCGCAACTCGCGCATGGGCCGCGCCAGCCGCGCCTGCTCGCAGGACATGCACATGGCCAATCTGCTGGGCATAGACACCAATCGCGTGATCTCCTTCACCTTCGTGCTCGGCGCCGTGCTTGCCGCGGTGGGCGGCGTGCTGATCGCCCTGGCCGTGGGCAAGCTCAATCCCTTCATCGGCTTCATCGCCGGCATCAAGGCCTTCACGGCGGCGGTGCTCGGCGGCATCGGCAGCATTCCCGGCGCCATGCTCGGGGGCGTCATCCTCGGCATCGCCGAAACGCTGGCCGCCGCCTACATCTCATCGGAATACAAGGACATCGTGGCCTTCCTTCTCCTCGTCCTGATCCTCATGTTCCGCCCCACCGGGCTCCTGGGCAAACCTGAAGTGGAGAAAGTCTGATGGCGCACCCCACCACCACTTCCATTGACATCCGCGGCGCCCTGCGCGGCGCCATCACCGCCACCGTGCTCGCGGCCATCGTGCTGCTGCCCTCCTTCACGCTGCATCTGGAGCGCGCGGGCGCGCGCACCACCATCGTCCCGAACTGGTCCACCCTGGTCTGGGGGTGCCTGGCCGTCTTCGTGGTGCAATTGCTGCGGCCGCTGCTCTTGCCCAGACTTCCGACGGTCAAGCTGCCCAGCCTGCCCAGCTTCGAGCCCGGCCGGCACCGCGTGCTGATGCTGGCGGTGCTCGTGGCCGCCGTCGCCTGGCCGTTCTTCGGCGGGCGTAATTCCATCGACATCGCCACGCTCACGCTGATCTACGTCATGCTGGGTCTGGGGCTGAACATCGTGGTCGGCTTCGCCGGTCTGCTGGACCTGGGCTTTGTCGGCTTCTACGCCACGGGCGCCTACACCTTCGCGCTGCTGCACCACTGGGCGGGCTGGAGTTTCTGGGAGGCGCTGCCTTTCACGGGTGCGATGTCGGCGCTGTTCGGCTTCGTGCTCGGTTTCCCAGTGCTGCGCCTGCGCGGCGACTACCTGGCCATCGTCACCCTGGGCTTCGGCGAAATCATCCGCCTGCTGCTCGTGAACCTCGTGGGCCTCACCGGCGGGCCGGACGGCATCGTTGGCCTGCCCAAACCCACGGTATTCGGCCTGCCGATGACACGCAACCCGGCGGTGGAAGGCGGCACGACCTTCCATCAGTTCTTCGGGCTGGAGTTCAACACCATCCACGTCGTGATCTTCCTGTACCTGATGGCCCTGATGCTTGCCTGCATCACGCTGTACGTCAGCAACCGCCTGATCCGCATGCCGATCGGCCGGTCCTGGGAAGCCCTGCGCGAAGACGAGATCGCCTGCCGCTCGCTCGGGCTCAACCCCATGAAGATCAAGCTCTCGGCCTTCACGCTGGGTGCCATGTTCGCGGGCTTCGGCGGCGCCTTCTTCGCCGCGCGCCAGGGCATCGTCAATCCGGAGTCCTTCACCTTCATCGAATCGGCGCTGATCCTGGCCATCGTCGTGCTCGGCGGCATGGGCTCGCAGCTCGGGGTGATCGTCGCCGCCATCGTGCTCACCGTGCTGCCCGAACTCGCACGCGAGTTCTCGCAGTACCGCATGCTGATCTTCGGCCTGGTGATGATCGTCATGATGGTCTGGCGCCCGCAGGGCCTGCTGCCCATGAAACGCCATCAGGCGGAGGTGCCACGATGAGCACCCCCATTTTGACGGTCAAGGACCTGAGCATGCGCTTTGGCGGCCTGCTGGCGGTGGACGGCATCGCCTTCGACGTCGCGCCCCAGGAGGTGTTCGCCATCATCGGCCCCAATGGCGCGGGCAAGACCACGGTGTTCAACTGCATCAGCGGCTTCTACAAGCCCACCACCGGCGCCATCGCGCTGGCAGGCAAGAGCATTGCGGGCCACAGCAGCCACCACGTGGCCAATGAAGGCGTGGTGCGCACCTTCCAGAACGTGCGCCTGTTCAAGAGCATGACGGTGCTGGAGAACCTGCTTGTGGCGCAGCACCGCCACCACAGGCCGCCGCCCCTGTCGGGCCTGCTCAACACACGCGGCTACCGCGAGAGCGAGCGGCTGAAGATCGTCAACGCGCTCAAATGGCTGGACATCATGGGCCTGCGCGAGTACGCCAACCGCGAGGCCGGCAACCTCGCCTACGGCCACCAGCGGCGCCTGGAGATCGCGCGCTGCATGATCACCGAACCGCGCCTGCTGATGCTCGACGAGCCGGCTGCCGGCCTCAATCCGCAGGAAAAGAACGACCTGCAGCAACTGATCGACCAATTGCGGCGCGATCATAGCGTGACGGTGCTCTTGATCGAACACGACATGGGGCTGGTGATGGGCGTGTCCGAACGGATTCTGGTCATGGAGTACGGCCGCCCGATTGCCCTGGGCACGCCCGAGGCCGTGCGCAACGACGAACGGGTCATCAAGGCCTATCTGGGAGAAGCCTGATGAGCACCTCGACCCCCATGCTTCAGGTGGAAAAACTCTCCACCCATTACGGCGCGATCTGCGCGGTCAACGAGGTCACCCTGCACGTCAACCAGGGCGAGATCGTCTCGCTGATCGGCTCCAACGGCGCGGGCAAGACCTCGCTGCTAATGACCATCTGCGGCACGCCGCGCGCCAGCGGCGGCAAGGTGATTTTGGAAGGCCAGGACGTCACGCAGCTGCCGACGCACGAGATCATGCGCAAGGGCCTGGCCATCTCCCCCGAGGGCAGGCGCGTGTTCCCCCAGCTCACGGTCGTCGAAAACCTCAAGATGGGCGGGTTCTTCCAGGACAAGGAAGCGAGCGAGAAGGGCGTGGCACACGTGTTCGAGCTGTTCCCGCGCCTGAAGGACCGCGCCAGCCAGCGCGCGGGCACGATGAGCGGCGGCGAGCAGCAGATGCTGGCGATCGGTCGCGCGCTCATGAGCGAACCGCGCCTGCTGCTTCTCGACGAACCCACGCTGGGCCTTGCGCCGCTCATCATCGCGCAGATCTTCGAGATCATCGAGACCATCCGCGCCGATGGCGTGACGGTCTTCCTGGTCGAGCAGAACGCCAACCGCGCGCTGTCCATCGCGGATCGCGGCTACGTGCTGGAGAATGGCCACCTCGTGCTGGAAGACACGGGCAAGAACCTGCTGTCCAACCCGGCCATCCGCAAGGCCTATCTCGGCGGCTGACGCATCCCATCCGCGCGCGAGGTCGCGGGCCCGACCCGCGCAGGGTTGCGGACCCCTTCCAGGGCGACGCTGAACAAATCCCTTGCACACGTCACCCTAGTACGTCAACACGTAAATTACGGAACGTAATGGCGTCCCAGCTTTCGGTCG
>ERZ778024.1985-NODE-1985-length-20409-cov-50.472929_pt1 | contig 20409 bp, 15 predicted proteins | sample MGYA00375754_ERZ778024 | MGnify/ENA primary metagenome ERZ778024 (study PRJEB29350, sample SAMN05389827) | bioreactor metagenome | isolation source: Thiocyanate bioreactor | place: South Africa: University of Cape Town | collected 2014-02-18 ...
TGTTATGGTATCAAAATGTTTGGACAATTACATTTTTTATTGTTTACTATGTAAATAAATGCTAGTCTTCTAAATTTTAAATTATCGTAGCTCATTTTCTGTTTTTATTTGTTTATTCTACATCCATTCTCATTCATTCTCATCCATTCCTTGTATTCCCATCCATTCCTATCCATTCCCTGCATTCCCATTCATTCTTTTGCATTCCCATCGATGGGAATGGATGGGAATGACCTTTTTCCCCCTTGAATATATAGATATTCCAGCATTCGTCAATATCATTTTGTTACCGATAATTCAGATGAAGACACATACGTCGATAGTTTTTCTGATATTGATTCGAATGAAAGTGACGATTATGATGATATAGAACCTATATTACTTGATCAACTAGAAATGGAACATGATATTGATGTTTTTGAGTCGAGTCAAGAATATCAAGATGAAGAATGAAGCAATTATCATGACAATCACTACCGATGTACATAGACCTGCATTTTTCCTTAACGTCAATGGAAATAGCTTTAAATATGAAAACTCATTTGTTGATGTCTGTTCTCTTCTCTGTGTAATAAACTTGAACTAAAACCTCTTAAAAAAGTTTAAACTGGTATTCTTCTTACAAAACAATTTCTTGTGTAATAGCTTGTTTTTCTCCTTGCCTAATAATACTTAACTATCGATTGAAAAAATCATCCCATCAATAGATTCTGATTTATTTAATTCCATAGTCAGAGTCATCTGATGAGACCTTTAAGCAAGGTCGAAATCGCGATCATGGTTGCTGGACTTAGAGCCCTGCAGGACGAAGAAAACCTGCCCTGTCCTGTCCTGTCCTGCCAGGGCAGGGCAGGATCAGGTTACAAAAAATTTACAGGGCAGGTTGGGGTTTTAAAATTTATAACCTGTCAACCTGTTAATCTGTCAAATTTAGTATTAATCACCACTCAGACTTTTCGCATATAGTGAAAAATAACTTTTTCTAGGCATTTTTATGAAATAAATCGCTGTTTTAGTATTTAAATAAGTTGAGTAGGAGCAGAACATGGTTTTAATACAATAGATTGTATTTTGGGAAACAGAAAAATCAATAAAATCTACATGGAATATGCGATATTTTGTTGATTTGTACTTTTCGAGATTTATGGTAGCTTTCTGTTTTGTGTTTTCTTTGAATTTTTGCCGAAATATTAAGCAAAAAATTACAGGACAGGGCAGGACAGGTTATGAAAAAAGCTCAAAATCACAGGGCAGGATCAGGTTGTCAAAATTGAGCAGGGCAGGTTATAGGTTACAAAAAAGTTTCAACCTGCAGTGCTCTAGCTGGACTCACCCTCAAACAAATGCCCGTTATCAATTCAATCACACACTTACTAGCTACAGAAAAAAAGAATTATATTTTCCTTCTTGCACTAATGTTCGATTATAAATTACCCAAGATTTTATTGTATAGCAAAATTGTAATCAACAGTAATCAAATGTATTATTTAACATCAGTGGCATTAATTAAACATCTTTCATAGTATAGTGATGACAACGAACGAAAGAAAACTGTAAAGAGCAAGCCTTAGTTTCGAACAGGATATCAACAATTCATAAAGTTTAAACAGCTGATTCTAGTGGCATCATCCTTTTTCTCTATAGAATTTCAAAAGAAAAATGCTGACTAGTTTTATATGAGCCAGATAAGACGAGAAATACGGTAATTTTAAATACAATTAGTATCTCAATATTCGTATATAGCTGACATCTATGTAGACTTACTCGATGTTGCGTGATAACGCTCGATGTTTTTTTATAAAAAATATTTTTCGTTCTATATAAGGTAGAAGAGTATTGCACAATATCACTTTTATTTCAATTTAACAAGTTGGTATATTTTAATAACACATAGAGGTACGAAAGTGATGGTTTATCTATCAAAAAAAAGTGTTGTCAACTCACCAAAAGTTGTGCTAACTTCGATTACCATCACTGGCCCATGACCTCTTTTTTATTTTTTATTTCTGATATCAAAATAGAAAAAAGTAAAACACAGGATGTTCCAAAAGTAAGGTAACGAAACGAATAGCTGTTGAAAATGGATCATAAATTATTAATGATATTATTTATATCTTTGACTGATGTCAACAGCTCAACTTTTTATCACATATATACCTTATAGAGACCTTTTATCTCTGAAATTTCTAGTTCTCTACATTGATGAAAAATATAAATAATATCATTAGCAATATATGATCAGGTATCAGCGGATACTTGTTTGATACCTTACTTCTGACGCACCCAGCACATTATTTTCGATACGGCGAAATTAACCTCATAAAAATTTAAGACTCTGTGCTTAGATTATGTCTGATCAGAAAAACACTAAGTCGTTCATCTCGCAACTCAAATATGATGCGAGAAAAGTCATTATACTTAGAAGAAACGCAACTTCTCATTGAACGTGCAAGGTATATTCAAGATAAAGGTAAAGCAAAAATTCAAAACGTACACCTTGTTATTTATCCGAATGTTTTGAATCCAAACATATTTGATGATGGAGGATTTGGTGTAGAAGAATTTGTTAAAATTATACCGGAATTTCATCCAAAACAACCGAAAGTTTTGGAGATTGAAACAGGTGCTGGTTATACAAGTATATTAGCTGTTCTAAATGGTGCATCTCATGCCACGTGTACAGACATCAATCTAGATGCTCTGAGGAATGCCGAAGAAAATGCTGACAAACATTACATTGGCCATCGAATCACTCTTAAATATAGCGACGTTTTTAGCGCGTTAAGTTTCGACGATAAATTCGATACAGTGCATGTTCCTAATAAGAACAGGGTTGTCAATCATCTCCATTGTTTCCTCTATAGCTCAGCCATTTTTCGACATAAAAAAATTATTTTTATTTTTCGGACAAGAGGAGAATCCGACGAATCGACCCATGAAAAAATTAATTAACTATCTCTAAAATTAATTAATTAATCAGCGGTATAAATCACACTTGTCAAAGTGTTCGTATTTTTAACCATGTTCCTAACAAGAACAGTAAGCCAAAAAATGTTCCAAATACGAACACTCCATAGATTTTGCGTAGAAAGCTTAAAAAATTCAGTAAGTGGTACTTTTTCATGTCAAAACTTGAAAATTTTGAAACATTTTTGGAACAAAAAATGTTCTTCATGATTAGGTGAGTTTAAATCCAAAGGTTCAGCATATCTCATTGAAGAATGGCTGACTTATCTCTCTTGCAAAAATTCTCTCTCTGTTGTTATTAAGAACACTGTTCCAAATACGAACAGTCAGCGAAAAACTGTTCCTAATAAGAACACTCCATGTACAATGCATGGAATTTTTTTTTCTTCTAGTAAATGGACAATTTTAGAATGAAAACATGAAAATTTTAATTTCGTTCTACTAGAGAATTTTTTTGTTAATCAGTTTTATGTTAAATTCCAACGGTTCAAGTTTAACCAAGGTTTCTTCTATTTTTTCTAAGACGTGTTTAAAATCATTCAGTTTCAGGCAAAAGAGGACCTACGTAATTTCTGTTCTTTGAAGTTGAATTCATGAATTGTCACTAAAATGTGACTTTTTACGTACAGTTAGGAGACACAACAGAAATATTGATCTATAAAAAGCAAAAATTGTTTCAAAACGACTTCAGCAAAAAGATGATCACTGATTGGTTGTTTTCATGGTGTAATCGAAAATCTTAAGTAGCATCGATTAACCTTGTATTTTCTTAACCAAATTAGTCCCATTGCAAGCAAAAGCAATGTGAACATTGGTGGCATTAGTAATTTCAAATCCTTATTCTATATTAGTGGTGCCTACGGATGATTATGCAGCTGTCTATTGCTATTTTGTGGGATTAACTAAAACAATCAAAAAATGTCTATCATATCACTTTTGATGTTCAAAGACCAAAACATGTCTATTTAAACTCATAAGGTTGAAAATATTGAGAAAAAAAGTGATTGACAATATCTTGGAAAATTCAATCTTCACGATTTTTCCTATTTTCGAGAAAAAAAACTTCGATTACATAGGTTTGATCTGAACTGCTGGAATTCAACGTAAAGTTCAATAACAAAAGAACTTTCTAGCGGAAGGAACAAGAAAATTTAATGATTTCAATGTGAACATGTTCACTTACTAAAAAAATAATTTTTTCTATGCATTTTACATGGTTTGTTCTTATTTGGAACATTTTTTAGCTCACTGTTCGTATTAGGAACAGTGTTCTTAATAACAACAGAGAGAGAATTTATGCAAGAGAGATAATTCAGTCATTTCAATACCAAAAATTCTGAACCGCTGGATCTCAACTCATCAATGAACAAGGAACATTTCTTGTTCCAAAAATATTTCAAAATTTTCAAGTTTTAATATGGAAAAGTAACATTTACTGATTTTTTAAAACTTTCTACGCAAAATACATGGAGTGTTCGTATTTGGAATATTTTTTGGCTTGTTGCTCTTATTAGGAACACGGCCAAAAATACGAACACTTTGACAGGTGTGTTTTATACCGCTAATTACTTAATTATTTTTCATAGTAATTACTTAATTTTTACATGGATTGATAGGGCAGATGCTGCTCTTGTCCGAAATGCAAAAATTTTTTTGTTATCTTGAAAAATGGCTGAGATATAGAGAAAACAATCGGGATGATTGTCAACCCTGTTCTTATTAGGAACATCGACTGTACCTTTTAACAGACAATAATCAACGATAGGTTTCATATATCCAAGTTCAATTGGATCAAGTACAGAATAAGGTATAGGATAGACACGTGTTAAATCAAAGGGCAAACGAATAATACCAAAACCTTTCGATGTATAATAATCAATTTCGGTCGTATTTGGATAAACATAATCACGTCCATATGTTTTACCAGGACCACGATTATCTTCGGCTCCCGATAGATTAATGCCCTTGTAATTATTGACCAATATTGAAGTAGATTCTGGAACCGATAATGGCGCATCATAGTCTATGTACATTACAAAAAAGTGTTTTTTAAAAAATTAAATAACTTATTCTACAGACTAACCTTGTTGCAAAGAGTTAATGATAAGATTAAAACAAAACAGTTTAAAAAATAAATTTAATATCATTGATGTACTGATTATTTAGATAAATTGATGAAAAAAATGAATATAGGCGAGAAACTACATTCTTCTATTTATGTACAACTGATTATATGATTTTTTTTCACAATGTGAAGTAAATACATCTGTGATTATTCTTCTTACATATTAGAAGAATAGATTTGATAATAGAATATCCTATTAATAAACTTGGACCTAATTTTTTTTTCTTGCTTAACGGTCGTATCTTCAGTAAAAAAAATGTATTCTTATTACGAAACAACATTTGTAGAACTTTCGGTGTGCCGTCAACTGGTCGAAAGAAAAAAGTTTCACAAAATAAATATAACAAAGTCATCGATCCAGTCAATTTTCTATGTCTTTTAAATATTTGCGAAATTTCGTTTCTACAGTTGGTTATGAGTTAAAACATGCAGAGAATTCAATATTTAAGTTTGTGGATCGTTTAGATATTATGCAGGAGACCACTCAGAAGCAATGTCTCAAGTAGATTTGAATCATATTCTATATTGGAACAAGAAGACATTTCGTTTTCACATGTATTCCATATTTATTCGAATCGATATAAAGCTTTTATGTGTGGAGATTTCAGATTAGTCTCTACATATTGGCAACTCGAGTCGGGAGTGGCCGCTCTACCAATGAGCATGGTAACTATCCTTACAAAAGATTTGTTTGGGTCCGAAAGCTTATAATGATAATATTATGTTGATAAGATATGTATGTAATGCAATCTTATTACTATGATCATTTTCAAATAAGAAATAACATTTCTCTCTTTTACAACGAATTATTTTATAGCAATAGTAGTATTTTATGAAGTAACGCGAAACGTTGTGGATTATGAAAAAAAATAGTATGTTCGTCTATTTGCATTGTGGTGGAAAGAACATCAATTGTACTAACTCATAGATGGCAGCTATCGATAGTTGGAATTTAGTTGGATATGGAGTAATCTTTAGGGTCTAAACTAGTTCTGCTATAATAAAAAAAGAGAAACAGGTTGCAGCACCGAGTCGGGAGTGGCGGGTCAGAGAGACGCCGACAATTGACGAGATGCTGCGCATGCTTACTATGTCATGGAGTTTTCTTTAAGATACCTTATGATCTCGAATATTTATAAATGAAACCTGGTTTATAAACTGTACTACGGATGAGTTATATGTGCTTCCAGTTGAGGATAAAGTGAATCGATTCTCGATTCATTCTTTTACTTCCCATCCTTTGTGTTAAGTATAAACGATATCATTTTAATTAATCATCTGTTTTTTATCTCATATCTCTTCAATGACAGTATTTTTCCGCATACGTCCCTACGGTCTACCAATCGGCTACGCACTATTTTGTATGACATGAATATAATGTAATAGTCGAATTCACAAATCTTTAAAAACTACTCATAGGCTCAAATTCTTTGACTCTGATTACCTTCGGTCGATTTTTATAAGAAATCATTTTTTGCTAAAACAGTCTATAAAAAAAATTAAAACAGTTTTTTTAAAGTAACGTTTTTTTATGACGTTCCCTACAGTCGAGAGAACATTACATCGATCTATCGCTATCTATCCGTTCTTTAAACTACCTTTTCTCTCGTTCTCCTTGTGATAATAAACACACATTTACATACGTTTTATTCATCGACTGATAACGAGGTGCGAAGCATATTCAGTTTTTTTTCGGCACGACTATAAGATGTCTTTGTAGACCAAAAGACAGATTCTTGAATATATCAGTTATAATAGGAAAGTTAAAGACCATAATATTATTATTAATAGCTAGAAGTGGTCCACTCAGCTTTTTATGCATAAATTTATCTTTTTCTTTTCAATCGTACGTTGTTACATTTTGATCGTTAATTAGTAATTGTAGCAATGGTTCTCTTAACTATACATATATTCGTCCCTCCAACAAGCGTTTGATTATACTCAGTAAGACACACAGCAAAATAATCATTAGATTATTCGTACGCGTATTCTAACGAACCTTTCCGATCTTGATGAAAGATCATATGACATTCTTGTCTCGAACAAGGTTGTTAATAACGCTAGTTAGAATTCTTTATTATTTCCATAATACAATTCTAATCATACCAAAATGAATAATGTTATTGCATGTGTATCAACCTATTTATCTCGAAAACCACATGATAATCGACCAGACGCTTATAGACCGTTGAGGGTGAGGGTGAGTTTGATTTCACTGGTTTAAATTCTAATAGATATGTTTTTACATATTTGTAGTGAAGATGATTTAATAGGTAGCTTAACGGTAGAGCAGCCGACCGGTTATTGGAAGATATAGGTTCGATTCCTATCCTATTTCATATGATTCTTATATCTTAGTCTTTCGTACTAAGCTATGCATATCAAGTGGATGAATTTAATTTTATTCATTATATATACATCTATGTGGACACGTAAAATAATTATAGATAGATCAGTCATGATCGGATCTTTTCATGGATCCTTTCTTATTCGAATTTAAACCGAGTGAAATCAAACTCACCCTCACCCTCAAGTGTCGAAATTCTGGAATTGTGGTAGTTTATTTGAATACCTCACTGTTCAATAGGCTGACCTATCTGCTTTCTTTTGAATTTTGAATAGCATTAATTTGAAATTTTGGAGAATTTCTTATTCTTCAGAATTCTATTGATGACGTTCAACATTCACTATGCAGATTATTATACCACCTGAAGATTCTGACACTGTAATTGGTGTCGAAATTCTGGAATTGTGGTAGTTTATTTGAATACCTCACCCTCATCAATTGCCTCCTGGGAAAACACGTACTTCAGGAAAACAAATTGGAAAATCTACAGTTTTTTTTTCTAGAAAATGTCTATCAATACTGGCTATCAGTGGTGTATAATCTAGATGAACAATCTTTTTTCAATATTTTCTCACTATTTCTCAATTCATTATGGGATAGATGTAGCACGTATGAAGAGAGTGTGAAATATCGTCCACGTTGGCCATACGATCTAGTTTTATTAGCGAAATCAGTGAACAGAGCTAGAAGAACGTATAGAAGAAACAAAACAAATGCTAAACTACAATATGATCTATACTTGAAAGAAATATTTAATGAAGAAAGATTTCGGCACATAGAATCGAAAAACGACCAAAAAATGGAATGGGCAAAAGAAGGAAACAATATATGGAAATACAGTGGAGTGCAAAAATAATTGTCGCTATACGAGACATTTTTGGAAGCCTATCCTTTTGATTTTGTCAAGACATTTTATCCAAATCTTCGCAAATATTACAAGAGCCTGGTGCTTAACTCCAGGTAAGGTTTAGTAGAAATGTCTTCATCAATTTAAAAAACTGCGCTTTTAGAAATGTCATACACAGCGGCAATTATTTTTGCACTTCACTGTACATGTGAGATATGGGAAATTAGCTCTAGATAAGCTCATCATTCAAAGATATACGCATTTCAATTGTACGAAGTCACGTCGCTAATAAATGAGAATCCTGGTAGTTTTTAATTTGAAAATCACCATTTAGACAATCGGGCATCTACTACCTTGAAATTAATTTTAAGTTAATATTGAAGGTATATTTATATATTTTTCAATATAATTTGAATTAGTTTTTTAGCACACATTTTTCATTACCACTCGATAAGATCTTTAACTAGATCGAAATCACGGTAGTGGTAGTTTTCATTTGTACGCACCCTCATCCTCAACAATCTATTCGGATACAAAATCGTCCATAAATAGACAAATTTTTTTCTGATTCCCGTTTATTGATAAATTAAATCTTGAATAATCCAAAAGAAATACAAAAAAAGTCGGTATCATGGAGAGTATATATTCGACAATTTGATATAAGAGAAGAGTCTATTGATAAACACGTGGTCCGGGTGGCACACTGCAACAACGATTTTCATCGAGTGTCTGATCGATCACTGGTCGATAGCTCAATGTTGTCTAAAATTGGAATGATGTATTGTTTGCTATACAAACGCTAGAGGAAGTAGTTCTTACCTTTCCCGTATAAGGATCAGTATGCGACAGAGTGTGCTTTCGCCAATGTCGTTTCATAGGCTTTTTGATTTGATTAGCGATCGGATTTTTGACTACATTGGAGTAGTCATACTCATCCACTCGGTCCTTCAAATTAGAAAGAATGATCTTCGTTTCTTTTCAGCACATCGATCAATACCTTGAAATCTTCCCGAAAATGTGAACCACGACTTTCTTTACGTGCTTCAGCTGCGGTGATAATTTGCATAGCGTTAAGGAGAAGATTTTGCAATTCAAGGGTCTCGATTAAATCCGTATTCCAAATGAGGCCACGATCGGTCAACTGTAAGCCATGAATTATGATGGTCTCAGAGTAAAAGCAAGACAGGGCCTCTTACCTTGAGATCTTTCTGTTGGGCAAAAATATCCTTCATCAATTGGCACCCTTCTTTCAATGTTGGACCATCGCGGAAGACAGATACATGCTTCTGCATTGTCTAGAACATACAGTCAGAATTTTTTGAAGAAAATCAAAAATCAGTAAAGTTGAAAAAAATGGTGCTTATGAAATTGCGAACAGCATCGATACAAAAGCGCAGAAAAAAATAAAATTTCATTGGCTTGCATACGTGGATTTTATAGTATGAATATCGAAGAACAAAGACATACCTCCTGCATTTTTTGACGAAGTTGAGCAGTAGTGGTAGTTCCCTTTGCATGTCGAAGACGATCCAAATTAGCAAGCGATGACTCACCTGCATTCTTAATCAAGAACAGAATTATTCAAAATGTCAACATTCTGATTCAAGCACTCACTGCTGGAAGATCAATCATTCTCTCGCCTGATCGACATTCAGCAGCAATAGTATTGGCACATGCTCGTCCAAAAACTACCAGATCGAGAAGAGAATTGGCTCCAAGTCGATTAGCTCCATGTACACTAACACATGCTGCTTCACCTACTGCATAGAGCCCATGAACTATTTTACTATAATCTTGGTCTTGTACTTGAATGACTTGACTCTTGTAATTGGTTGCTATTCCTCCCATATTGTAATGAACAGTGGGCACGACCGGAATCGGTTCTTTAGTAATATCGATACCGAGAAAAATACGTACAGTCTCCATAATACCAGGCAACTTATCGTGAAGTTTTTCCGGTTTAATATGACTCAAGTTAAGATAGATGTGATCTTTTTTCTCACCGACACCTCTAAGATAATCAAATCACTAATATATGAATGATAATTAAATGGCATCTCACCGGCCTTGACGAATTTCTATAGACATGTCGCGGGAGACAATATCCCGTGGTGCAAGATCTTCTTTTATAGGCTCGTATCGTGACATGAATCTTTCTTGGATGTTATTGACAAGATAACCGCCTTCCGCACGTGCCCCTTCTGTAATAAGGCATCCTACTCCATAAATACCTAAGAAAACACAAAGTTACCACGAAAAGAAGAAGATCACCCAGACAGATTGCTACCTGTGGGATGGAACTGAACAAATTCCATGTCTTGGTTCATCAGGCCAGCTCGTGAAGCCATAGCATTTCCATCACCAGTACATGTATGAGCGGATGTGCACGAGGCATATGTTCGACCGAAACCTCTATTCAAATGAAAATTCTACAGATCAGTCGGTCTTATCCATTGTTCTCTTTTTCAAATGAAACTCTATCCTAGTTCTTCATTGTAATCGTGCAGGCAGAATCAAGAAATGCTGAAAAGTTTTACCCAGTGGCAATGACTGTGTTGTTGGCTTGAAATCGATGAAGACTACCATCTTCGAGACACAAAGCGATAACGCCAATACATCGTGATTTATCTTCACTCATGATAATATCCAGTGCAAAATATTCGACGAAATAGTCTGTAGCGTATCGGAGTGACTAGATTGAAGTAAGACTGTAAAAGATCTATCGAAGATTAATATACATACTTGACCATAGAGAGTATGCAACATAGCGTGTCCTGTACGATCACCCACACAACATGTTCGATGAATGCGGCCTTTACCATAATGGGATGAGAGACCACCAAATTCACGTTGAGCAATTTTTCCGTCGGAAGTTCGGCTAAATGGCATGCCCATATTCTCTAACTAAACATAGTATTATCGCAGTCAGGAATAATAGTTTTGAAAGAGTCCAAACCTCAATGATAGCACGTGGAGCTTCTTCTGTCATGTAATGAATAGCATCTTGATCGCCAAGCCAATCACCTCCTTTAACTGTGTCGTACATGTGCCATCGGTAATCATCCTGTTCTTGAATACCATTCTCATCCTTAAAATTACCGAGAGCTGCATTGATTCCACCCTAGAGCAGATTGATCAAATGTAATCGATGAGATATTCTGCTTCGACTCACTTGTGCAGCCACTGTGTGACTTCGAGTTGGAAAAAGTTTAGTAATTACAGCTGTCTTGAAACCATTTGCCGATAAACCCAAGGCGGCACGAAGACCTGCTCCACCGGCGCCGACTATCACCACATCATAAGTATGATCAATGATTTTGTAGTGGGAAGAGATCTAACAATGAAATGTATTAAAGAGACAGAAAATAAGTATCAAAATAATACGTGTCCTAGGGGCTTATGTTTAGCATCAGTATTATGTTTTTGAACCACTTGAACCGCAAAAGATCGAGATAAAATCTAATTAAAAAATACTGATAATACAACGATGCATCAAAGAAAGCTTACGTTTGATCGTAGGGCACCGAGGATTGAATAGAACATCTTTGTAGAGAATTTTCCAGCAGATTGCATTCTACTTGTTCAAAGAGAGCAGTATTTAGGTAATGGAAGCACCTGAAAAGTTCAACATAGTCATATGAAACGAGTTCAAGGAATAACGAAGAAGCACTGTTCATTCAAAATAACTAGTCTAATCAACGAAGCAGTTTGTTTTTTCATATGATAGCGAAATAGATCGAATCAATCTATCTAGGATTCGAATTTCATTCATCAAAATACACTGATCAAACTTATGTTGTCGTCATGTATCGAGTTATACTGAGTCATTTCTACATGCATATGGCACAAATATTATGCTGAAAGCTTTTGTTCTCCATGAAAATTCATGCTCAACAATCTGCAAGAAACTTAAAATATTCTTTGAAGTCTACATAAACAAAAAAGTGTATGAATACTTGCCATGCAGCAAATAATCTAAATGACAATAAATATTTTTTTACCTTCTTATAGCTATTTACACGAAAAATAAGCACATGTTGGTGTGCAGCCATGCATGATAACTGTATGTATAAGTGTCCCCTGCATACAATCACTTCCTTTCCTCTCTACCTCTACTTTATATCTATGAGTAAGATGTAAAAAGAAAACATGAAATAATGACTCATTTTGATTTGAATAACGACGGATCACGTCACAAAATTACCAATGCACAAAGAGGCAAATGTCTCGAATGTTTTTATTGTTATAATCATTGTCATTATAGATCTGAAAACCATTGTGTGACCCATATACTTTATGCTGTCTTATACATTGATATGTGCGACGATTATTTATATTGAAAAAATGAATATGATGATACAGATAAGCGCGAATGAACATCAAATTTGATCAGTTTATTAGCTTTCATACCACGATCGATTATACACAGATATAGTGACAATGGACCTACACTTTCACTTAGTTCTTCACAATCAAGAACGCAATGTTAGTCTTGGCAATATGTTCGAATTGTGAAAGAGATCATTGCCGAGCATAAGGATGAGAGCTAACACATTCGACACGATTCGGTTTAGTAGAGAATAGATTGACAGATTCATTTTTGTGGTTATTTGTCCATGCGATGGTAAATTCCAATATCCAGGAAATTCAAATAAAATGAATGTAAATAAATTTCCAGGAAATCCAGTTTAAATAGATATGAAGTAAACATTATGGAAATTCATTTGACTGTATAGTAATGATAAAGTATAGTTCAGGGTTGCCAAATCAAAATTTTCGAAATCAGGGATTTTCAAAATGAAATCAGGAGTTTATCAGGATATTTTTTTTCTCAAATAAGGAGAAAAATCAGGAGTTTTTTTAACCCTTTCCGGCCGGCTGTTTGAAAAATGCCGTACCTCCCTACGGCAAAATGTTCCCTTTTGGCAACAACCCGACGGAAAGGGTTAAGCTTAGGAGACATACAACGATTTTTTTTATAAAATAACAGTTAAATATTTTTCTGCTGCACTACACGACCGGTATGAATAAGCAATCTGTCGTTTTCATAAATAATTAAAAAGTTTACTGTGATTAAGCTAAAGTTAAAAAAACACATATTCCTTTTGTTGATGTGACAATGTTTATTTCGAAAGCAAATTTTGAATAATAAAAAACATAGAAAATCAATAATATTCATGTATTAATTTATAAATTACTTAGGGCATACCAAAAGTAGTGGCGCCGACCCTGCCACTTTTTAAAGAAGCTTATGGGAATTCTTTTTTCTATATATTCTGATAGGCCAAGTCGAGTTCTATAATTTTATCGTATTTCATAAATCTTCAAACAGTACATAATATTGAAAATAAAGCGAAAATAGTGGATGACTAACGTAAAAAAAAATTTTTGAAGCAAATTCGGCACGTGTTTATACTTCAGTTGTCGACTACTTCATAGGTTGTATCGAGGAACAAATTATATCAAAAAATGCAGCATGAAAAGCTCTACAATCTACAGAAGACCGCTCGTTTCTGTTGTATGTTTTTTGTTTTCAGCGAAACCAAGTTCTTCTCCTTTTACCGTCAAACAAGTCATATTTTTCTATATAGCGAGAAATTTTGTTTTGCTTATCTCAAATGTAAAATAAGTGGCTCCATAGAAATTGTAGAGCTTTTCACGCCGCATTTTTTGCCATAATTTGTTCTGTAATACAACCTACGAAGTAGTCGAAAACTGAAACGTAAAAGGTGCAAAACTTAGTTACTTAATCTACCCGATATATTAGTAAAGCGGTACACAAAAGCAGTTTTTATCGAAATTTATTATTACAATACTAGTTGAACAGTGATCGAATAATACAGAAAAATAGAGCATCTTTTTCTCTATCACCACATGAGAAAAGAAAATTTATTCAAGCAGTCTGTTAAGGAAATAAGATACTGGCGTCATTACTTTTAGTATGCCCTAAGTATTTATTTTCTGATTGGATATAATATCCGTAGTAATTTATCAGCTAAAGGTGTCACTGAAAATCAATCAGGAAAAAAATTAAAAATCAGTAGAAAATCACAAAAATCAGCTCCTGAAATCAGGAGATTTTTAGTCAGGAGAAAGGTACAAAAATCAGGAGGTTTGGCAAGCCTGATATAGATAGAAGTGTTTGGAAAGTGAGAAAAAGTTGTTTTGGGTGACTTGTATGAAAATCAAATACAATTTCAGATTCTAAAAAAAAAACTAATGTTTTCACTAACAAGTTTAGTTAACGATTATATAAGAAACGGGTATTCTCTTTCTCGTAGAGAAGAGTCATACAAAAAAAAATTGTTTGCTTGATTGCTTGCTTGTGTATCCGCAGGGTCAAAAGAACATCCGTTTAATACACATGTGTTGTTATCTATTACAGATCCGAGAATAGTAAGATCCTAGATAATTGAAGTCGAGCTAACTGAACTATGCAGTTAACTTTAACTAATTATTAATTATTAACAGTTAATAATTAGTTAGTGGTATTTTTAATAAAAGTTGACCAAGAGGTATTTTAATGCAAGGAGTGGGAATCTGATGTTTACTTTGACTAATTAACGGATTAATCAATTATTACTAGTTAACAGTTAGCTAATAGTATTTTAAATAGCACATGATTCATTGTATTTTGAGGTATGAAATTTAAGTTCAATGTTGCTTTCAACTGTTGAACTAGTTCCTCAGTTATATATAATTGTCGTTTACTGTTGAAAATTCAAATGTTAAAGCCATCTGTCTGATAACAAAACTGAACTTCTTCCTGGTTTTCTTCCTTTGGTACCGAATATGCCTGAGCTTCTTACTGATAATATCGCTTGTGAATTAGGACTTTCGAATGGTACTCAAGGAATTTTCCGTGAGCTTGTATATGACGATCAGGAGGATTCAGTCACTGGCAATATGAAAAATACAATATTTTCGACAAATACTATTTATATTCGTAAACCGTTATATGCACTCGTAGAAATTAATTCTTCGCAAGTAGAAACAAATCTTGATGGTCTTCAATCGAAACTAATTCCGATCTCATTGGTCAAAAAAGAATTTACTATTTCTATTAAACAGCTACTTGGTCCTCTTCTTGAGAAAAACTTAGGGAAAAAAACGTCTGACATGATTCATGTCACGAGAACACAGCTACCTATCGTACCTGCATTTGCAATAACTACTTACAAATCACAAGGACTCACAATGGGAAAAATCGTCGTTGATCTCCAATTACCACCTACTGCTTCACAAGTAGCATCAATATATGTACCGCTTAGTCGAGTTAAGAGAGCAGAAGATGTAGCTATTCTACGACCATTTGATATGAAAGTTCTACAAATTCGTCCTTCGGCTGTTCAAAGTGCAGAACTTGCACGTTTAGATGAACTCAATAAAAAAACTCAAAAAGAATGTGCTCATTTCACTTTTTAAATATTTGTAAATAAATAATGTGTGAAAAAATTGAAAATATCAATTCTACGAGAAAGAGCTGAGCGAGACCGTAGACGAGCGTTACTTGTTTATTTATCACGTTCTTTTTTATCTAAATTATGACTATTTACAACAAACAGCAGGAGAAAGATGAAAAAAAAATCTAATTAAAAAAATGTAAATATATTTTCATGATATATGTACTGCTATTCAATGTTGAAATGACTTAAGAATTTCTAGTCAACTCTCACTTAATATTTGAACTTATACTTTAATTCTGTATTTTAAGCTCCTCCATCTGTTATTTGCTCAACACAAAGCAATAATGCGCTTCTTCAAAATAATCAATTTCTCTATTCTCCTTCTCAACTCTATGTAGCTGGATTATTAAATAACCGGTTAGGAGTATATATGGCCGATGGCTATAATCATGTGACTTCTACAGCAAAATAGCAAGCGTCTCAATCAACAATACCAACAGATTCATATATTGCTGTTCAAAGGGATGGAAACTTCGTTGCGTATATGAATAATGGAACTTACATTTGGGCAACAACGACACCGTCAAGTAATTTTGGAATATACTGCCTACAACTGCTAATACTAAATTGAACAAAAAATTTTATTATTTGCATTTTTTGAGTATCATCAACGTTGGTAGCTAATAGTTTGTCTCGCGCTCATTATTAACCCATCATATATCTGTAATACTTGTACGTTTAAAGTACGAATGTATTGATTTTTTTCGTTCTGATAATTGTATTAAAATTGATCTTCTTTCAAGTTGGCCATGATAAATAAATTTGTTCTGTCAGTCTCCGTACAAAATTAATACCGAAAGCAAGTAAATGATAGCTTTTCGATTATATATACATATTTGAGCAAGATTCAGTTTTTTGATAAATATAAGATCATATTTAAATATAGTATTATTCGTAATTTATGTGATATCCACTACAGATTGATAAGCTCTTTGACTATTTAATGCAAGTAAATGATTGTTGATATCGTTCGAAAGCATTAGTTGTTTCATCGACAATATTGAGTAATAGACAAAATTTTAAGGTAGATATTCTATAGGAGTAAGATTTCTGGTCCTAAATGACAGTGAGAAAATGTTTTCCCTCTCCCGTGTTTCGAGTCATATGAAAAAAAGTTCGGATTGAAACTTATATTTTCTACCAAGATTATGTCGACACGCGCTATTCTTGGTGTTATTATTGCAGCTGTTATCATAGTGGCAATCGCTGTTACTGTCACATTAGCTGTTGTTTTAACACGAAAAAGTGATATGACAGAACAGACGACGACGACGACGACGACGACAACAACAACAATCACAACTATAGTGACAACAAAAAGAGCTATGTTCTCAGGTAAAACTTGACGTACTTTTTATGTCGATATACGAAAGAACAAGATAATCGCCGTTTTATCTTCTTTCTAGGATGGTCGAATACCGGTAGCATGAATGTCGCACGATTCATTCACACTGCATCGAAATTATCGAATGGAAAAATTTTAGTTGCTGGTGGACAAAATAGTGATGGTCGTTTGACAAGTGCAGAATTGTATGATCCATTAACGGAAGTTTGGACAACTACTGCCAGCATGAATACTGCACGATATGGACACACAGCAACCCTATTATCAGATGGAAAAGTATTAGTTGTTGGTGGATATAGTCATTTTGAACCTTTGAGTAGTGCCGAACTATTCGATCCATTAACAGGAGTATGGACAACTACGGGTAGTATGAGTATTGCACGACATGGACATACAGCATCCTTATTAGCCGATGGAAAAGTATTAGTTGCTGGTGGAACCAGCAGGGGTGTATATCTAAGAGGTGCAGAATTATATGATCCATCAACAAGATTATGGATAAATACTGGCAATCTGACGACTGAACGATATGCACATACAGCTGTCACATTAAAAAATGGAAAGATCTTAGTTCTTGGTGGAGATGTTATGGCTGTTCGTTTGAATAGTACAGAATTGTATGATCCATCAACAAAATTGTGGACAAACTCTGGCAGCATGAAAATTGGACGAGTTAGACATACAGCATCTCTATTACTCAATGGAAAAGTCTTAGTAACTGGTGGATACGATGTTTCCTTCTTTAGTAGTTCTGAATTATACGATCCATCAACAGAGTTGTGGACAGATACGGGTGATATGAATAGTGCACGAGATGGTCATACAGCATCTGTATTAGCAAATGGAAAAGTGTTAGTCATTGGTGGAGATAGACATGGTATTCATTTGAACAGTGTAGAACTATACGATCCATTGACAGAATTGTGGACAAATGCTAGTGACATGAATTATTCAAGATACGGACATACAGCAACTATATTAACAAATGAAAAAGTTTTGGTTGCAGGTGGCACTAATTCTACACATTTAAATAGTGCAGAACTATATTCATGGACATGATGAAAACATTTTACTAACAGCAGCTTTTACAGCAGTTCCTTTACTGTTAATGAGAAGTTCCAAATAGAAAAAAAGAATATCTATCTGATGGAAATTTTTAGTCGCTTTTTTTGCTTTTTGTCAGTTTATGAATAAAGAGATAACACCGATTGATGTATGTTATGATTAGTCTCACATGAAGTTAATAATACACAATATGAAAGAGGGCGCTAAAAAACCGAATTGGCAAGTTTGTATTCGGTTCGATCCGATCCAATTCAATCTGTATTCTGCAAAATAGAAAGTAAAAAAAGAGAACATTCGTTATCGAATGTAAAAGAACAACAAATTGAGGTAGGCAGTATACTTTATCTTTCATTTTTATTTTATTGTCTTTCGAAGTCATTGACGTTCGTGTAATTTCGACCGATGGAAACTAGAAAAATCGTCTTTCTTTGGGCTCACGATCGTTCGCTTTCAACAGCATTTGAACGAGCTTTTATTCAACGAGAAGATTACAACACATTTCATGAACCTTTTAGCGAGCCTTGCTATTTTGGCCCTGAGAGAATTTCTCGAAACTTTGAAAATAGGCTTCATGAACATGCAGAGTATGCTAATACAACTTACTCGGATATCATCGAAATGATACTGAAAGCTGCAGAAAATAAGAAAGTGTTTGTCAAAGACATGGCGATCCATGTTGTGCGACCTGATTACAAGTTACATTCAGAAAATCCAACTGTTCTTCCCATTGATTTTCTTAAACGATGCACACATACATTTATCATTCGTACACCGGAAAAATCTGTACCCTCTTTTTACCGTATGTATGTTAAAACTAATCTGGACTTCATTCTTGAGGACATTGGATATGTAAAAATGCAAGTTTTATTCAATTTCCTAACCGAATTGACTGGATTCCGTCCAACTTTAGTCGATGCAAATGATCTAGTTGCAGAACCTACAGCGATCATGCGAATGTACTGTGAATCTGGCATTGATGATCTGTTTGAACCAACTATGCTCGAATGGAAAGCTGAGAGAGTCCCGGCATTTGATAAATGGGCTGGTTGGCATGATGACGCACAACAGAGCACTGGTTTCAACAGAATTCAAACAATGAAAGATAATACCGAAGAAATTGTTCTACCTGATCATGTCAAACAGTTAATCAACGGAAGTATGCCAGTCTACAATACACTCTATCAATTCAGATTACGAGTGTGATCATCCACACGCCATTACAATATCACCTTTTCAAGGATTCAAGTTTTTTAGTTTATATTAGATTTAATTTTGATCAAAAATAAAAGAACTAAGAAAATAGCAGTGATGGAATCGGTTCGTAGTTTTCAGAGTCAAGATATATTTTTGAGGACTACCTATGAACTAATTTCAGGACGTTTAGTTCCTCTAGAAACGAAGATTCCAGAGGTGTTGAGGGTGAGTTTGATGAGAGATCGTATGCTAGATTTGTGATATAGCTGAATGCAACAAACCATTCCCTTGTCATATCTGAAATATAACGGGAAACTATCTTGAGGTTGAGGATGAGGGTGTCATGAATGACTATTACCAAAAACTGAATAAAGAGAAAAGTTAAGTAGTATAATCTATTCTCAAAAGAGAATATGCAGTTTGTCGCTATTCTAATACAGTCAATTCATTGTATGTAAGATCGTATCGATTTTAATTGGTTTGACAATCCTTCTTGAGATCTTATAGTTTTGAAGCAACAAATAGATTATTGACGAATTTGTCGTAGCCATTGTGTAATTGACTCTTTGAACGTCTTTGTATAAACTTCTGATGGGAGAACAAATACAACAAAAATAAGCATTGGTGGTAAATAAGAAACAAAATAACCACAAAGATATAACCATGGATTGTTCGATGGATCCACACATCCTGATACTAATGAGAGAATTACACGAGGCATAGCTAATACAAACAGAATAAAAGGACTGATCAACAATTGTCGGTGTTCACTTAGTTGTGCAAGAACATGTTCCCTGAATGTTTGCTTGTTTCTTGTCTCTGATCGTTGTCGAGCAGTTACAATAATAATAAACAAAGCAGAACAAAGATTTATGACAAAAGGTACGATCAAATGAAAGAAGAGAGTGATTGTATTATAATTCTGAAGAAAATGAGAATAGTGAAAGATACACAGCACATGATGTTCAGTAACGTATTTGGTTGATGTATTTACATTGACAGTCAATTCATTGTTGAATGATGTGTATTTTTGAATTGTATATCTGAATAGAT
>ERZ778024.1991-NODE-1991-length-20371-cov-49.663566_pt1 | contig 20371 bp, 12 predicted proteins | sample MGYA00375754_ERZ778024 | MGnify/ENA primary metagenome ERZ778024 (study PRJEB29350, sample SAMN05389827) | bioreactor metagenome | isolation source: Thiocyanate bioreactor | place: South Africa: University of Cape Town | collected 2014-02-18 ...
AGCTGATTTTCTTATGTTTTTTCTCAAGTTTCATAAATGTGAACTGTATGTTTCAAAAGAATTCATTCAAGTAGAAGTTTGAATATTATATTATTCAGACGTCTTTTTTTCTTGTTTTTTACGTCAGTATCTCAGTATCACAATTCAAATCTAATTAGGATACTGATGAACACAAAACATGACTGTTTCAGTGTAAAATTTAAAGATTATTATATGTAAAGATTTATTTTATATAAATAAAATTGAATAGTTTTTTGTTTTGTTTAAAATGGTCGATAAGCAGGATATGGTGGAAAACCTCCAATACCTGCAGCACCACCATAAATTTGACCTAATGTTGGATTTGGATTTCCACCCATCATGTTGTCTAAAATTTCACCAACGGGACCTAATCAAAGAGATAGGATAACAGCATTATTAGGGGGAAAAAATCTTACTATTGACACCACCAGGAATGTTTTGATTGATCCAAGCATCAGTCACTGCTTCTTGTAATGGATTTGTACCAAAGCCTTGTCCGTACATTTTCTATAGTTGCTGGTTAATTTGTATAAGAAACGATATAGAACTGTGTTTGAAATCAACGCTTTTTATACTCGAATTGAGTTTACTCATGCGTTTCTTTCTATGATCGTGTCCTTCTCAGAAGGTTATTAGTCATGTAAAAATATTTTATAGTGACGTCAATATAATCCCACACCATCAACACCCACCATAGAAACCAAGAGGTTTCGGTTTGTCACCGCAAGGTGAGCAGCAACATTGACAAGACAGGTAACCCGTTGATTCAGTTAATATGCCAACATCTTTAAGAAAAACAGTTTTTATCAAAATGTGGTCCTTGAGAACAGCAGCCACCTGGTTGTTGAATTACGTGAATGTGGTATGTTCCAACGACAAGTCCAAACTGAAAACCAATATATCGTGATGGAATCACGATTGACCGGTTACGTGGACAAGCTGTATTTCATTATCCATGTTTCCATAATTACGACATCTTTATTGTTCTAGAGCTTAAAGGAAAGACATCTTGAGGATATTTGTAATTGAATGAAATGTGTTATGCAGGAAAGAGAGACAATGTATAACTTTGTTAATTTGAGTGATTCTCTTACTGAGAACTTCATTTGACTCACTCGAGTAAAAAATCAAACGAGGACGTGAATTGTCTCGGTCTTGGTCTTATGATGATGTTATTTCAAAATATTTATTTTATTTTATATGAATAAAATTAAATAGTTTTTTTTTCTTTAATATGGTCGATAACCACCATATTGTGGATATTGTGGATATTGTGGATAACCTCCAACACCCGGAGCACCACCATAAACTTGACCTAATGTTGGATTTGGATTCCCACCCATCATGTTGTCTAACATTTCACCAACAGGACCTAATCAAAGGGATAGGATAACAGCATTATTAGGGGGAAAAAATCTTACTATTGACACCACCAGGAATGTTTTGATTGATCCAAGCATCAGTCACTGCTTCTTGTAAGGGATTTCCACCAAAGCCTTGTCCGTACATTTTGTATGTATATATGAAACGAATATGAAAATGTATTCGAAATCAACGCCTTTTATAGCCAAATCATGGTTATTCATGCGTGTACACCCAATTACATATTTTTCTTGAATATACTGTTTTCACTCCCTGGAAGAAAAACTTGTTTTTCATATCGTTTATGAGAGAATCTTTTTTTAGCTTGTTAATTAGAAAAATTTTACAATCATCATCAATGATTTTATTTTTTTCTATTCACATCAAGGTAAATAATATCGAACAGATGTGCTATTAAGATTACATTAGTTTAACTTTTTGCAAATATTCTAGTATAACATTTCGAATATCTGTTGTCATATGTATCATGACAATCATCTTGATGGCAAAAGCAACAGTTATTACCAATAATACTAATAAATAGAATGGTGTTGGTGGAGCTTGTGAAGGTTGAATAGCTTGCCAAAATAAAAGACTCATGTATGGTAGACCAGCACAAACCATAATAATTACTAAAAGTAAAATATTTTTTAATAGTTTTATTTCACGTCTTAGATTTAGTGGTTGAATAGAACGAGTTGCTGAAACAGTATGAGTCATAGTTACATGCACATTGACTCGTCGAGTTGATTGTCGTATATAGAAGAGAATTATAAGATAAATAATTATTGAAGTCGATATCGGAATTAGATATGCAGTAGTAGCACATAATAATGACGATGAAAATACTTTAGTTGAAATAGTACAAAATCGAGATTCAACTTCAAATCCAAATCCAACTTGAAGTAATGCTGCTGGAGTTGGTAGTATCATCATTGCTACATAAGTAAAACTAATCAGAAACCAATGCATTCGCCATGTAAGAAGTAACCTATGTTTGTAGAATAGAGTAAAAAATAATCGGCTAATAGATTGAACTGTATATGAAACACACACAGCAGTGCAAGATGCGTTGTATAAATATGCACGTAGAAAACATGCTGGTTGATAAGTGAACCATTCACTTTGAAGAGCAAAACCGGCAGAAATTATCTGTAGAATAGCGTAAACAAGTGTTGCTGTTGCAATATTACACATCATTACATTGTTGATAGTACGGCATTGTCGATGAAAGATAACGATAAACATCATGACTATACTGATTGAAATGCATATTAACGAAGCAACAATTGATGTTGAAAAACAAACAATATAAAATAGATCTGACGGCATAGGATCTTGAAATAATTTGAAAATGGTTGTAGAGACATCGGTGCAATATATATATATTTATATGCTTATCATATGACAAAAACGTATCAAGTCAAAACCATAGGACATATTTTACATTCATGTATTCAATTTTGACAGATTTATTGAACATAAAAATGATCTCATTCTGTCTTTCATATGAAATGAGAATGTTATAGATCTTTATAATTAGATTTCTATCTGAATATGACAACGGATATCTCAGAAGTTTTTCTTGTCATTCCACTCTGTGCTTTTCCGTTGATTAATAGCGTTCTATTATTTCTATATTCGTAACATGATTTATAACTATCTCGTGGCGTTTGTCATTAAATATAGAACTATAATTTCAATGTTAATCTCATCCAGGATAATATTCTTTAAAAGCTTTGTTCGAAATCCTATTAAAATCACTAATTGAATACGTTGAATGAAAGAGTAGAGGAAAATGACACGAGAGTATTACGCACAACAATTAAATGTGAATTGATTTCTGTCTTCATTTTTTATTTGTTTCTCACTGCTGTTGCTATAAGCGTATGTGTTTGAAATATTTCAACTCCAATTTGACGATGTGGAAAAATTAATTTCATCAATTTTTTAACGAATACTTTTCGAAATAAATGTGATGTTAGTAATGAAATATAAAATGCTTTGACATTATTCAAATAGAAAACATTCAAACTTATTGTTGAAACAAATTGAATAATGATGTATTGATCATCAGTCTTAATTTCATTCGATGTAAATGTAACATACATATAAAATATAATCCATTGTAAAGAAAAAAATGTTGTAATACAAATTTGTCCAAATATCATTACAACAAATTGAGTTCGATATTGTGACTTTCTTCCATTCGCTCCTCTCTATTAAACAAATAGTATTTGTTTTATTGAAATAAATTTTCTGAAAAACTATACTTACGACTCGTTGATTGCTTCGACGAAGATTTCGATAAGTTAATAGAACGAAAATGATCATTAATATTGGTTGAAATAAACCATTTAAAATAATATACGTTAGATTTGTTAGCAATGGAATTCTTGATGCGCACCAGAACATTGTTTTTTCAAAGAATAATGTGCCTGTAATTGATAGAAGAAAAGTGGTAATTATGCCAAGAGCGAGCATTATTGGTACGAATTTGAGTTGAAGAATTCGTCGAATTGGTGATGCAAGATCACATGTTGCAGCAAATCGATCAATAATTGCAAGAAGTAAACAGTTGATTGAGAGTTGTGGCAAGAATACAAGAAGAAATGCATTCAATTGACACATTAAAGTTGAATCATACCATGGCAACATGATGTTATATTTGAAACTGAGATAATTTGGAAATAAACTAATCATCAGATTCAGAATGTCGACGACTGAACCAGTCAATGAATAGATACAACAAGTATTCGAACGAAGTTCATGTTGAAGATAAGTAAATAGATTACCAACAAAACCAATGATACCCAAAATGCAGAGAACTAATGATAAATAGACACTCAGCTGCATGGCTAGTTGACTTAGTTCGTCGTATGTTAATTTGGATGTTTGAAAATTATTCATGCTCTATGTCAGATTGCTATCAAATCAAATGCGCAGAAAAAATGATGAGGAAATCTTTTTTTTTAATATTCTCATAATCACTAATTTCAATTAATATGGCTTAAAATAATCTTCAACAAAGGTGACATTGATATGGAAGTGCAATAGCTCGTAGCAGAAAATTGACAGGGCTTTCGTAATGGTCATTTGATTGAAATTGTGCAAACGAAATATTTCCAACTAGATGACGCTTTTTCACATTCGATAACCAATGACATTAATTCAACTTACCTTTTGACTAATCAGTGTCACTGGGTATTTAAATTCGTCAAAGGAAGAAACGCGTTATACGTTTACTTTTTTTATAGATAAAATTATGACCAACGAACTTCAGCAAATAAAAAATGAAATAGCATTTGGCCGAGTCATTGTATTTATTGGTACGGGAGTGTCAGTTTATACAACCAATGATGAACAGCCAGTTGCCAATCTAAAAGGATTACTAATGAATGGATTGCAAGAATGTTATCATGCTGGTTGGATGACCGAAAATGTTTTCAGTGATTTATTTAGTAAATTCAAAAGTAATTTAGCTGAAGTTAATGATTATCTAGTTGCTGCTGATCAGATCAAAACGTGTTTTGAGAGAGTTGATTCGTTCGAACTTTGGCTGACTGAAACAATTGGAAAATTATCAGCAAAAAAGTCAAGTCTCATTGATGCTATTAAACATTTCGAATGTCCTATTGTGACAACAAATTATGACTTATTACTTGAACAAATATTACATAAGAAGCCATCGACTTGGTTCGACTACGATGAAGTCAATTCTAAGACTGATATTTTACATATGTATGGATATTATGAAAAACCTGATACTATGATTTTTACGAATAAAGATTATGTACATATCCGTGAAAATAAATCTATTTTATCGAAATTAAATGAACTTATTCAAGATAAAATCTTGCTGTTCATAGGATATGGCTCCGATATGTCAGATCCAAATTTCTCAAATCTATTAAAATGTTTGTCATTATGCGGTGATAGGAAATCATTGTCAGCTTACAAATTAGTTCAATCGAATAAAGTCAAAGTTTTAAATCGATCTGCAGATGTATCATTCTTAGAAAACATTCACGAAATTCCCTATGGTGAAACATTTGATGATCTCGTCACATTCATGAGAAATTTGAAATCATTTGCACCATTTCTTCGTGATAGTTCAATATTTACATTAGAAAAAGATATGATTCGTAAGAAATATTTACATTATCTTCTCAATGAATACGCACATGTCTCAATATTGGGCTCGTCAAATACAAATATGAGTTTACCATTGCAAAGTGTTTATGTTGAATTAAAATTCGATCCAACACATCCATCAATAAAAGCCATGAAAACTCTTGAAATCAATGAACAATTCAAACGTAAACTGTTATCTCCTGGTTTTTTCAGCGAAACTGAACGAATTAAAATCAATCGAGCTATAATGGAAAAAAATTCATTGAGTCCTGAAACAATCTATCGAGATTTTATGGTTGAACAATGGTTAAATGTTCTATTGAGTAATAGAAATATATTTACTGATCAAGAAGCAAATGCAATTAAAGATAAAATCAATCGATTGAAACAAACAATTACAGCAAATAATAGTTTAAAAGATGCTAAACAATATCAAATTCAACAAGCATATAGTGAATTCAAACATTTTGTTATTTTAGGTCATCCCGGTTCGGGTAAAACAACTCTATCGAAATGGTTGATTACAAATATGGCTCGACAATGTCTCGGTGAGAGTAATATGCTATTCAATGAGACGAGTTCTTACAAAGAAAAACTACCAATTTTAATTCCGATTTGGAAATATGTCGATCAATTAAAACAAACTCAAACTGAACAGAAAAAAACTCTATTGCAATTTATCTATGAAAATCCAACATTTAATTCAACATATTTTCAAGATGATGAACGAAAACAATTGTCATTATTAGTTATCGAATCGTTAATACAGGGAAATGTGTTAGTTATTTTCGAAGGATTAGATGAAGTACCTGTTCATGTTGATCGATCTGATCTAATGAAAGAAATGAATTCATTATTACAACGTGGTATTGATTATGATGTTAAATCTGGTAAACTTTCCTATTCACTTTTCGAACAAAAGGAAATCTACAATACCAACAATCCTGACATGGGCAATCGTTTTTTAATAACAAGTCGAATTGAAGGCAATTATTTCGAAGAAATTAATTTCTATATTCCACGATTAACTATCGAAGATATGTCGAATGATGCACTTCGATTATTCTGCAATTCTTATATGGAATGTATTCAAGAGAAAGATAATCAAATCGAATATGAAATTGATCAATTGTACGATGATATCACAAAGAATAAGGATATTTTTCAGTTAGCTATTAATCCTCAAATAGCTAGTGTCATAGCTGCAGTTTATAATCAATGTCATGGAGAATTACCCGATAAACGAATTGATCTGTATGAACAAGCTATTCAAAGTATGATCGAAAGATTAGTCAGCTCAAGCGATTTCATTTTCAGTGAACGTCAACAAAATATTTGTTTATTATGGTCGATTTTACAAGAAATAGCTGAATATCTACATAGTAAAGTTGAAGGACTTTCAGAGAATCATCTCAAGAAAATCATTAGGAAATATTTGTCATCCGTTAATGTAGTACAAACAATTGATGAATCCATTGAATTCTTAGTAGATATTTTTAAATATAAAGCTGGCCTATTAAATGAATTTGGTCATGATAGTTTTCGATTTATTCATCGAACATTTCAAGAATATCTAGCAGCGAAAAGTATCATCTATTTCAATGGTCAACAACGATCCAATGATTCAATTTATGAAAATATTAAAAGTAAAATCGATATACCCAATTGGCGAGTTCCTCTCAATATGACATTCGGTATTTTAAGTACAACAATATCTCAACAAATACTCATAAGATTATTAACAAATGAAATGAAACAAGACGATGACAAATATTCGAATATTCTAATCTCATTTGTGATGATTGATTCATTGAATGATATGTATTTCTCATCGAAACATACTGAATATGATCTCGTTCAAAAATTAGCTGATACATTACTTATTGACTATAGAAATCTATCAGGTTTTTCACGATTAAAAGAACATCAAGAATTAATTCATTCATATTTCTTCAAATTAAAACTTAAACAAGAAAATATTTTAAAGCAATGGTTTCTTATGAAACTTCAATGTGAAGAAAATATTGCCGCATGCTGTCATATAATCTATCAATTGAAATGGTATCTTTCGGAATTTCATGAAATTTTTCTCAATCATTTACATAATGATTCATCCGTTTGGAATTGGCCGATTGATAATCTTTTGAGATTCTATTCGACTAAAATTCACGATCAAACAGTATTACAACAATTGAAATTCAAAAATGCTATGATACATACACCGGCATTGAAAGAATTTCTTATTCATAATAGTGATTGGCTACGTTTGATTGTTGCTCTCTATGGAGGATATAAAAATTATAATACACCATCGACAATATCCGAGTATTACGAAATAGTTCAATTTCTTGAATTAGAAAATGCTGAACGAGCTCCATTTATTTTCTATTATCAGGATATATGGGGACAAGACGATCCCGCCTATAACATGGCAGTACATCTCGATAATTTTGAACCAAAACAACATTGGAACGAACAACCGATATTTGATGAAAATGAAATCTATAAAGAAACATATTTGACAAGAAAAATTCTCCGATTATTAACTGAGAAACGATCAACAAATGAATTACTCGAAGAATTACGTGTACAAGCAGTTAATAAACGATTAAAAATCAATGAACAATTAGACACATTAATTGCTTTAACCGTCCTAACTGATTCTGATGATATGTTGAATAGTGTAATGAAAATAGAACAAAATGAATATTTTCAATATCGTATCGAACAAATTATTTATACTCTCAAAGATCCAATTGCAAGATGCTCAGAATATATATCGGAGCATTCCACTGAGATGAATCTATCATACAAAATCTATTTATCGTTAATAGCTGATAGCGGAGGACTGCCAATAAATACGAGTACAGTAGCTCAGACAGTTTCAAATATTGAACATAAAACTAAACTTTATGCTGAACATTTTGCTTCACAATTTACGGGGGCTAAAGACGATTTACGATATCAAATTGCTGTCATACTTGATACAACGATGGGTACGTTAGGATCCGATTGTATTATAAAATCATTTTTAAAATTGAGTGATGCAATTCAACTCTATCAGCCAATTCGATCATATCCATGGTGTACAGATCAATTCATTTTTAAATATGATCTTGCATATGATGTACCAATAGCGTTTTTCAATTGTCTTGAAAATCTTCATTCAAATATTGCATTTGCAGTTGAAGGCGTTTGTGATGTTCTGATGAAAGATGAACGTACGAAAAACAATCCTGATCTAATTCCATTAATTATCTTGTTATATTTTGGAGTGATGTCGAAAGATGTTACTGGATCAGATATTTACGAACGTTGGCTACCTGAATTAGCCGGAATAACAAATATAAAAAAGGCTCTTTTTAAAAAGATCAAAGCCATAAGCAATCCATACTATAGATCACGAGGATTATGTCAATTTGCTCAATTTTACGATAAGCTTAGTTATGAGATTTTAGATGAAGCTTTCATTGTGGCAAAAACAATCTCTGATCCATCGTTAGAATTTCAAGTTCTCGAGAAAATCTATAATATTATGAATTATAAAAATACGACACATACAAAATTTATTGAACAAATTCGAAATGAATTGATTTCAACATGTAATTCTATTCGAGATGATTACAATCGAATAATTGCATCGATACGATTGTCATTTTATGATTGCGGATCATTTCGTAAGAAATATTTAACAAAAGCTTTGGAATTATTGAATACAATGAAAGAAACTGATGAGAAAATTCAATTAATTATTAAACTAAAACCGATCGTTTTTCTCTACAATGATTTAGAAATGAAATGGAATACAATCGTCAAAAATCTGACAAATATCAATCATATTCATTTTATCAATAGACATTATGGAAAAATTTTGTTTGCCGATCAGGCTCCTGTACAACCTTTATTCTTATTATTTGCACAAATGAATGATATGAAATCAATAGTTACCAAGAAGCAAAATGCAGAACAATTATGGAAAAATTTATTTCAAGATCCTGATAATCAATCGAATGTAAAACTATTAGTTGAAAATAATCTCAAGGCTGAGATCTTTCTAACACCTTCAGTCGCCATTGTTATTGATGAATTAATTGCACAAGGCAAAGAGCAGAGTGTTTCACTTCTATTTCCTTATCTTAGACGGCCATCACATGAAGTCATGCCAATAGTTCAGAAATGGTTTACTGATCTTCATCATCTTAAACTTCGACAATTAGCAGCAGTACTCCTCTGTGAAGCAAAATATATTTTTAAATCTGCAGTTAACACAATCGTTGATCTACTCGAAACGGATAATGATCAAATGCGATATCGAGCTCAACGTATTTTTCAACATCCTGAACGAGATGTTACTAATCCAACTAAACGAGCATCGATTATCGGAGAAAAAACACTTCTGAAAATCGTAGAAAATTTAGCTTTGAAAAGACATCCACCTCGAATTCGTGCCTATCTCGTGACATTTTTCTATGATTTACTATGGGATGATGCAAAAGTATTTAAAAATCTATATGAACAAGTTCTTGCATTATTCGAAAGATATCCGGAAAAAGACAAATTATTTTTTTTCAATAGAATCTATTTTTCTAATGAGAGTACATGGAATACGATGCTGAAGTATTTAGAACAACCAACATATTCAACCTATGCGGAAGAAATCTTTTTTTCAACTATGTTCCAAGCAAAACGAGATCAGATTAGTGATAATCAATGGAGAGATTTCGTTCGTATTATATCAATGATTGATACAAGTCAGTTTAAAGAAAAAATCTATTTCATCGATACAGATGTTGGAATTATTACGTTTGTTCTCGATGAAATCTGCGCTTCGACAAGTCTTAATGATGATATGCATTTCGAAATTCTTCAAACAAAACTAAACAGTTCGATAACATGTACTGTCGATGATATTTTTCGAGGTCCATTGAATGAAGTCAATCATGTAAGTAGATGTAATTTTAATGCTTCATATGAATTAAATCGAACAGTATTGAATTTAATCAATAATATTGTCATTAATGTTGTCGTGATGGAAAATCTAATCAATTGGTTAATTTATCAAATGAAATTATTCAAAGATAGCGATAGTACACTATTCTCATTGATGATGTGCGATTGTTTGTTAACATTGGTTTCAGCATGTGCACAAAAAGAAGATTATGTCTATAGAAAAATAACGAATTCACCTAATTTTGATAAATTACAAATGATTGATCTTTTACAACGAATGATCAATGCACATCCGTATTTTCCAGCACGTGGTAGTGCGTTCATATTACTTGTCATTATGGATGAAGTTGACCATCAAATTATTATTCATGCTTTAAATACATTATTTGATGAAAATCTTGTCAAAGAGTATGCTGTCATTGGTATTCCATTGATACATTTGTCACCTAATGAATTCATTGATGATCTTTTGAAATCATTGAAAAATGAAAGTGCTATTAAAGCCTATCAAATCTTGAAAATTTTGACACAATTTGCATTGGATGAAAAAATTGACGCAAAAAGTAAAACAAAAATATTAAATTACTTAGCAAAAGAGATTGGACAATTGAAATCGAAGAAACCTGTTAGTTATTATTATACGGATATTAAAATTCCATTTACAACAACGTTAGAAAATGAATTATACAAAGCCTGGATTAAAATTCAAGGTCTTTCAGGCAAAACACAATATACTGCTATTAAAGATAATAACTAAACATTTTTTTCTCTCTTTTATGTTTTAATCACGAAAATGAACTATATAATTTCTAACATATAATTATTTCTTTGTTGAAGATTTATTTCCATTTGACAATTAGCAAACAATAATGCTGTCTAATTTGGTACAAAACATTCCATGATCTGTCATACAACCAGATGCAAAAAACAATGATGAATCATTATCTCTCACAATACATTGATAAGGTTTCGTTTGATTTTGTATACGAAACAGCTTTGCCAATTGGTTGGTTAGCTGTTGCCACTGGTGCTGTAACGGCTGCAGTAAGAATAATGATAAGACCTAATAATGTAAATATCTATAATAAATTTTCCTAAAGGGATTATATTATATGAGCTATAAAACTAAAGCCAATCGTATATGAATATACACCGTACTTGAAGCATTGGGAGCGAGCATGGGATTGATATTTGAATATGCAGCAGTTAGAGATCTTGGTGTAAGAGTATCTCTTACGGATGAAATAAAATTTAGTCTACAACAGTTCGTAGTTTGGTATGTTTTGATGAGTATACTGTATTGATATATCATCGTTCGATTATTTTTAATTTTAAAAGGAAAGCACTTTCGAACAACATTGCAGCTGAACAAATGGAAGCACAGATTTGTGAATTATTTACACAAGTTGCTGCATTGAACGGTCCTAAGATTTCAAAGCATGCATTTCTAGGCTTAGGTGGATTTTGTGCTGTAACAGTCATATATATTATGAGTAGAAAATCTGCCAATCCCAAGTACCTGACCAAAGCAGACAAAGGCACACACATAGTACTTTGGATTCTGGTTAGTTATATTTTTTTTGTCAATATGTTTAATATAGAATATTTCAATAGGGAGGAAACTTGTTTGTTACTACGCTGTTCAAGACACTGATTCAACGAGAAGTTATCTTCAAAACGATTATTCGTATTTAACTCTGTATAAATCCCATAAGTTCGAACAACTCCTATTATAATAATGATTTCTCCTGTATGGTTCAATATCGAGAACAAGATCGTTATCAGCCGTGATAGAAAAAGCATCCCAATAAGTTAAACTTCCTTGAAAATTTGGATTTGAAGAATAAATGAAATTCGCCCAATAAAGCATCATATTTGTTGAAAGTTGCTGTTCTTCTCTAGTAAAATTGACATTAAGTCCAGAACCATCCAAAAAAGATAGAAAAAACATTAAAACATCGCCTCCATGAAATGCAGAATAGCAAGGCGGTAGAACACGTAAAGGATGATTGTATGTAAAGAAATAAGTCGATAGATTATAGTGTGAGAATTTTGCAGCAAGACGTCTTGCTCCACAATGTGCCCATGAATCACTGTAAACATTATTCAAATATGATAAAGGATTGTCCACAGTTGAAATAGGTCCATAAACATCTGGAATTTTATCGATGATAGTAGCATTGTATATTCTATTAAAAAATGCTTCAACTTGTGAAATTGTTGCTGTATCATTGAAAATTCGGCATGTAAATATACTTGTTTCGTTTCCGGTGGATCCGACGAGGACAGGCACTCGTTTGAAATTTCCTTTTGCAATATTATTTTCCATGGTATCATCAAGAGCATAACCATCGATAGCTGGAGAAGCAGCCATGGTCACAATACTTTTTGAAGCAACTATATTCTGAACCGTAAGAATTTGTTGAACATTTAAATTACGAAGACAGTCGGCTGTAGTTGTAGTACAATTAATAGCAGTTCTCAAAATATTTCCAGAGTTATTGATGGCGTCTTGAAGACTACTGGAAAAACTAGGCCATAAATTGCCACTTTGAATAATTGCTCGCTGAACAGTATTGTTCTTTACTAATGGTGATGTAAGAAGCATTGTTATAGAAACACCACCAGCACTTTCACCACCAATCGTAATCTGCTCGGGATCGCCACCAAAACCACGAATATTCTCTTTAATCCAATCTAATGCCATCATTTGATCTAAGATTCCATAGGTGCCCGTCGTACTTCTATTATTGACACCTGATTTTTCATCATATAATGCTTGATCCGCAAGAAATCCTAGGAAACCAAGTCGATAATTAATCGTAACAATAATGATAGGATGTGAGTGAATGGCAGTTGTAGCTACAAATGGAGTGGCATTATATACCATACCGGCTCCAACAGTGAAACTACCTCCATGAATCCAAATAAATACTGGTAAATTAGTTTCATTTGCAGGTGTATAGACATTCAATGAGAGACACGCCTCAGTAAATGGAGGTTCGAAATTGTGTCCCTGAGGGCAAGCATTAGCTGTATATGCAAAACTAGTCTCGTTACCAACTGAAAGAGGTTGTGGGGGCTTCCATCTCAAATTACCAACAGGTTGTTGTGCATAAGGTATGCCTAGCCAAAAATTCACATTCGTATCGTTGACTTTTGTTTGTCGACCAATATAAACACCTTGTTGTGTTTGAGCACTCGGTGGACTAGCATCCGTTAGAATAATAAAACAAACTAATAACGTCAACAAAATTTGTGTAAAAACATTTATTATCATTGTGCGTGTATATTCTTTATTCTTATAGTAGATGACACATGTATTTATATAAATATGTTATCATCTTCAAAAACAAAAACCTTTGTTTTTCTCTCTCGCTACGTAGATTAAAAGAATATACTTTCAGTTCTATTTGTAACTGCATATAGATCCCAAAAACCCGAACAAGTTGTATTGTAGAAGCCATTTCTCAATTGTGGTTGAAGATCAAGAGCAAGATCACTGTCAGATATAATCGAATAAGCTTCCCAATTGGCAAAACTTCCTTGAAAATTTGGATTTCCTGTACGAATAAAATTAGTCCAATAGAGCATCATATTCTTCGAAAGTTCTTCTTCTTCTACGGTCAACTTATATTTCCCGTCAAGAATCGATGGAAATAGCATAACAAGATCAGTTCCATGAGCCGTTGAATCGCAAGCTGATGCAATAGGCAATGCATGATTATATGTAAAGAGATAAGAAGGTAAATTAGAACTCGCAAATGTTGAAGCAATTCGTCGGGAAGCACAATGTGCCCATGAATCGCTGTAAACAATATTTAAATACGTTAGTGGGTTGTCTGCACTTGAAAGAGATCCATAAAAATCAGGAATTTTACTAATAATTGTAGCATTATACAATGTATTGAGAAACGCTTGAACTTGTGCAACCGTCGCTGAATTCTTAAAATGTCCACATGTGAATGGATTCGTCTCATTCCGAGTGGTTCCAACAAGAACTGGTACTTTCTTGAAATGTCCTCTCGCATAATTATTTTCCATGATATCATCAATAGCATAAGCATCAATGACTGGAGGAGCAGCAAGCCCAAAAATATTCTTCGAAGCCACCACATTTTGAACTGCAAGAATTTGTTTCACTGATAAATTACGAAGACATTCCACCGTTGAACAACTGACTGCGGTTCGTAATATGTTACCACTATTGTTAATAGCATCTTCGAGTTTACTGGCATAGTTCGGCCATAGACCACCACTTTGAATAATTGCTCGTTGGAAAGCATTATCCTTCATCAGTGGTGATGTAAGTAACATGGTGACTGAAATACCACCAGCACTTTCACCGCCGATCGTAATCTGTTCGGGATTGCCACCAAAACCACGAATATTTTCTTTAAGCCAATATAATGCCATCATTTGATCTAGGATTCCATAATTGCCTGTCGTACTTCTATTATTGGCACCTGATCTTTCATCATATAATCCTTGATCTGCAATAAATCCTAGGAAACCAAGTCGATAATTAATCGTAACAACAACAATAGGAGAGGAATGAGCGACGCTTGTAGCTATTAATAGATCGGGATTATATACCAGACCAGCTCCTCCAGTGAAACTACCTCCATGAATCCATACGAATACAGGTAAATTAGTTAAATGCTCGGGTGCGTAAACATTCAACGAAAGACAAGCTTCAGTAAATGGAGGTTCGAAGTTGTTTCCTTGCGGACAAGCATTTGGTATAAATGCAGGTTTAATACCACTTTCGTGTGGAAGAGGTTGTGGAGGCTTCCATCTCAAGTTACCAACAGGGTGTTGTGCATAAGGCACACCTACCCAAAAGTTCACAGTCGTATCGTTGACTTTCGTTTGTCGACCTACATAAATTCCTTGTTGTGTTTGAGCTGTCGGGTCGCCATTACCGATTGCAACAATAAACTTAATCGACAGAGTTAATAGCAATATGAATTCCAGCTTCATTTTTTTTTTCTATTTATGCTCGCCATTTTCATCTGTATATATACTCTCTCTCGTTTTCTCATTCATTTGAGAGACACCTGTTTTTTTTCACAATACTATGCGATTATATTTAAATATAGAAAAGAGAAGAGCGAAACGAAGATTAATGAAAAAAAATGTTTTGCCTGACAATCCTTTTATTATCGATTGTAATAAAAAATGGGAGTGCCTTGATTTCGATTGGTGTTAATATGCCAAGTTTGGTTGACTGGGGTCGAACTCAACCGTACATTAATCTAATTCGACAAGCACGTCCTTGGGATGGCAATGCAACATTTGATCCTGTAACTGGATGGCCAACCAGTGATTTTGGAACGATTATTGCTACGTATAATGCTGACTTGGGCGGAGCATATCTTTTATACGCCAAAGGTAATGCACAAATTTCGATCGATGATGATTCATATTCATATATTACGAATCAATCATACGATTCGTCCACGAATACTCTATCAGCTATTGTCAATATTCAAGAAGGTACTATGAATTTGGCGCTAAGTTTTCGTAATACTAGTGGGCCTGGTCTACAAGATATAGTTCTCTTACAACCTGGCTATAATTTAACATCACAGTTCAATTTCACTGATTTATTAATAGCACATCTATCACGTTTTAGTTTAATTCGTTTTATGGAATGGACAAGTACAAATGGTAATTCGGACCGAGATTGGAATCAAACAACGCCTGTCGATTGGCCAATGTATCGATATTCTCATCATGTTCCCTGGGAAACAATTCCTCGTCTTACGAATCAATTCGATAAACCAATTGATATTTGGATAAACATTCCTTTGAACGCCTCAGATGATTATATTCTTCATGTTGCTCGTATCATGTTCAATGATTTAAATCCAACAAATAATATCTATGTTGAATATTCAAATGAACTTTGGAATTTCGGATTTGTACAAGCTCATGATAACAATGTCGCAGCAAATTATTCAGTCTATTATGAACACGATCCGTATCATTTTAACTATGATAATATTTCGAATGTTCATACATGGGCATTTCGTCGAACAGCTTATCAAATAAAACATATTTCTGATTTGTTTAAGACAATTTTTGGTGAAGAAAATGTCGGACCATGGAAACGTGTTCGACCAATCCTAGCTGGTCAATCATCTCAACCATCGGTAATCGAAACTGGTCTCAACTATTTGAATTCTGTTTTTGGTTCACCATCATCATTTCTTCATGGCATTGCTATTGCTCCGTATTTTGATCTCGATAAATATCGAACATGGTCAAATTTGACTGTTGATCAAGTCCTCGATGCATTAAATACGAGTGTTCGACATTTACTACCAGAACAAGGCTGGAGTCAACGTCATCATCTTGGCGTCCATGCGACATTAGCTGCCTGGTACAATTTAAGTGTACACGCGTACGAAAGTGGTCCAAATACAGTCGCTGGATGTGGTGATTGTTCGCTGGAAGCTAAAATTCAAGCTACTCATCATCCTCGTATGACTGATATTTGCGTGAGTTATTTGAAAGGTTGGTATCGATTTGGATTTCAAACAATCAATTGGTATGCAGCTGGAGCAGATGGCATCAGTAAATATGGTTCGTGGACATTGCTAGAAGATATGAGACAAGAAACTCGAATAGATACAACACATATGTTCAATACTTCATCACCTGTTGCACAACTTCCACGACCACCACCGAAATTAAAAGCTATCGATCAAGTGATTGGTGAAGGTTCAATTCAAATGAATTTCGGTATTGTAATTCCATCGAAAAATTTCAATGCAACTAATTTTATGAATCATCAAGTACCATATCCTGATCCTGATCTAAGACATTTAAATGACAATCAAACATTTTATTATCCAATAAAAATTCTTCAATCACCTATCGGAATAAAACTAACTGTTTATGTCGCTGGTAGTTCTGGAATATTAGAAGCTGGAATTAATAATAAGCAACAATTTTTTCAAATTCAAACGCCTGCAACTACCAATTCAACAACATTTGTAGCTTGCCCTATTATACATTTGAATATTTCACAAGCAATAGTTCCATCAGTTGCTACACTACGTCTACGAATTGTTGCCAATGGTTATGCAATTCGTAGTTTTGACGTTGAATTCTAAATACGAAATTTGTTCTTTTCTTTCTCAATCATTTTGCAACATGACTGAATCGAACTCGTCGAAGAAATTTTTTCTTGATTTTCTTCCTAGCATTCTGATAGAACAAACAACTACTAGCCGATCGAAACGTATTATTGTTGTAGTTCACGATGATACTGATATGCTTAAATCATTTCAAGAGATAGCTGTTGAATTTCCTGATATTATAAAAGTCTTTGATAATGTCGAAGATTCTTGGAACTTTATCGGCAATTTATCACATATTAATGAAAGAGATAGAAAAGAAGTTGAAGCAATAGTTTTTGTTGGTGGTGGATTCGTACATGAACTTGTGGATGAAATCCATGTATTCGAACCAGTGAAACGAATTATGATTTTAAATAAACCTCCATTCGATGAAGAAGAACGAAAAGCAATGAAACAATTTTCTAAAGTAAATAAAAAAAACACAGTAGAAAATAATTAAATTTTTTCGTTATTTCATAATTTATTCAAAACAAGGTTGTGTATGCTGCCGATATAGGATCAACACAAGAATCACGATTTGATGAAGCATTAGGATTGAATTATACGTATGATAAAAAAAATCTAGAATATATCGAATCTATCGATCGTTCATTCAAACAATTTGACGAAGATTTTGTACTTCGTTATTGGACATTCACTTGTCTTCTCAATACTCCATCATCTCCATCTGCTAAAGATAATTTCATTAAGTTTCTACAAGAGAAAAACGTGACGAGTTCCCGCAACATTGAAGAATTCAAACGGACTTACGTATCTGATAAAGCATTACATTTTTATACAACAGATGGGTATATCTTTCAAGAAATCAATCGAGCACTACGAACAACAGATATTAGTTATTTGTTGTCGTATCAATTTATAATTCAGGATGTACTTAATCAACTTCGTGAAGTAATGAATCAACAAACGAATTGGAACGTATTCACTGTCTATCGTGGTCAACAAACTACCATTTATGAATTAGCTGATTTACAAACAGCTTATCGGACCAATCGACCTATTGCAATCAATAGTTTCTTTTCGGCATCATTAAGCAGAGAGACTGCAATGACTTTTCTTCGTAGTGCAAATCCAACTTTATTTGATCAAGAAAGAAAACCGGTTTTATTCAAAATTACGATTGATAAAAAAAATCCACCAGCATCAACTCTTTTTCCATTTGCTGATGTTTCAAAAATCAGTACAAAGCCTGAAGAAGAAGAAGTTTTATTTGGACCAGAACAAATATTTACAATTAATAACATTGAACTTATTCATGAAAATGAAATAAACATATTTATATTTGAAATGACAATAGATAACAACAGTGAAGACTATCGTACCATCTTAGATAATCAATTGAAATCTCTGTTGGATATGAATATGAACGAACAATGGCTTTGTTTTGGCTCATTACTTATCGATCACAAACGTTTTGATGAAGCAAAAAAACTATACAACCAATTATTAACAGAATATAATGATACAGAGAGAAAAGCTGTTTGTTATCAAAGTTTACAACGAATTGCAACGGCTGAGAACAATGAACATGAAGCAGAAGCTATGCATAAAAAAGTGATTGAAATGCGACTTGGTAGTCAACATGTTCCAATAGATTCCACTATACCAATTCGCAAATCAGATGCTGACCAGATGAATGCAAATATGAGCGAATTGATGAATCTAATTTCACAATTTTCATTAGATGGATCAGTCAATCCATCCCAAGATACAATGGCACAAATGCTTACTATGTGCTTTACATTATCTAATACACTCATGCAAAATGGAGCTTATGAAATGGCTGTCATGTATTTTGAAGTAACACTTTTTCTTATGAATGCATCTGGTTGTAGTCAAGCAGATCCTTTGTTGAAACCTCGATGCTACATGAAAACAGGTGATTGCTATCGAAAGCTACAATTAAATGACAAAGCTTTACAGAATTATACTTGGGCTATTGAACAAAATCCTCGTTTACCACTTGATGAATATGTTGATGTTCTACTCAATATGAGTGCTACATTGGAGACAATGAATAAACATGAAGAAGCATTACATAAATATATTGAAGTAGCTGAAATTTATCGAGATAATTCAACAGTAGGCGGTCCCGACGAACATCGTCATATTGAAGAAGCTATCAAACGGCTAACGTCGCATCTTAGTCCAAACTAGAACACTAGTGTGATAGAAAGAAGAAAAATAATATTGTATTGTGATGTTGTTTTTTATTGATATATAATAAACTGTGAGAAAAAAAACACGCGCTAAAAATTGACAAAAAAATAGACAAAGCATGAATACAGTGTAAGGATAATATTATTTCGGAGAGGGACATGTCATTTCTCTAATTAAATCTGTTTCAGAGTGAGAACGTTGTTTAATACTGATGGGATCAGAGAAACTGTAGGATTTTTTTAATGCGAGTTCTTTTGAATGACTTTCTATCGCAGGAATTTGATTTTTGCTTCTATCAAAACTCGCTTTCGCGTGTGAGCCTTTAAGTTCGAGAATCTGAATATTTTTATTTTTATCTATAGCATCTATCAGTCGCTGGAGGGACACTTCACATTTGTTACATACTAATTCTAATCCTAGGGTATGAATTGATGTTGTCTCAAAGAAATCTTCACAAATTTTAATAATATCTTGTTCAATTAGACATTTTGAAAGTTTTAAAACTTGAATATTAGAACTTCCTGAAAGAAAAAACCAAATATAATTGAATGGAATTAAATAATCATCACATGTTAAATTTAATTCAATAATAC
>ERZ778024.2012-NODE-2012-length-20058-cov-58.296406_pt1 | contig 20058 bp, 15 predicted proteins | sample MGYA00375754_ERZ778024 | MGnify/ENA primary metagenome ERZ778024 (study PRJEB29350, sample SAMN05389827) | bioreactor metagenome | isolation source: Thiocyanate bioreactor | place: South Africa: University of Cape Town | collected 2014-02-18 ...
AGTAAACAATCAAACCAAACTCATTGTCAACTCAATAGTCAAGAATTCAGCAAACAAATCTAACTTGTATTCAAATAAAACCTATAGGATAATCGAAGTTCTTACTTTCTCGACATCACCATTGAGTTTATCTAATTCACCTTGAAGACGTTGTTTGGTCTTTTCTAAATTACTGGCTTTAGAAAGAACTTCAGTGAGTTGTTCTTGAACTTCATTGATACGTCCGTTGAATTTACGTCTGAAATTTTCATTTACAAAACAAAAAAAATCCTAATAAACCAATTTGCCTACCTAACATCTTCGATTTCCTCATTTTTGCCTTCGAGTTCTTTTTCCAAACGGTCACGAACATGACGTGATTCTTCTTGAATTTTAATTAAAAGTTTTTGTAATTCAACTTTGGCATCGATTTCATCTTCGAGTTGTAATTTCGTTGATTCTAAATCCATTTGAAATGTTTTCACTGTCGATTGTAATGTTCGACTCGTGGCCATTTCGGATTCTAATTGAAGTCGAGCGTCTTCATAATCGCCTTGAATACGTTTGTATGTCGATTGAATCGATGCATATTCGAATTCAATTGTTTCAAGTCGTCGACTGAATGTTAAATTCTCTTCGACAAGTCGAGCTTTGGCCGTATTGGCATCGGCTAATTGTCGAACGGCATCATCGACTTTACCACTCATTTCAATTAATTTGCCTTCGAGTTCTTTACTAATCGAAACAGCTTGACTTTTAGCTTTTGATAGTGATTCAATTTCTAATTTCAATTCTTCGACTTCAACCAAATAGGTTTTGCTCTCCTTTTCATAACGTGATCGACCTTTGCTCAATGCTTCGACTTGACTTGTGAGTTCAGTAAATGAATCTTGAAAACGTCGACGAACATTATTTTGACTTTCGTCGAATTCAGCTGTTTGAAGTTCGATCTTTTGACGTAGATCATGAATTTCTTGTCTCAAACTAAACAACAAAAAAAGAAATTTCAATTCAATTCGTGTTTTGTTCTCTCGCGAACCGTTTGTTATTTTCCAATTCTCGATCCCGTGAACCAGTAACTTCATCCAATTGCTGTTCGAGATCATCGAAATCGATACGTAAATTGGTCAATTCTTTTTCTTGACGAAAACGAACTTCACGTTCAAGTTTCAATTCTTCTTCGACATCACGTAAACGACTCTAGATCAAACACAAAAAATACCACATGATTCAATTGATTTTGATCATTTTGCAAAGATTGCTGTATTCATATAGAAGCTCAGATATTTTTTTATTTTTATATGGCTAGATAGAGCGTCACTTCTTCTGTCGAATTATATAATTTCATATACCTATGTCAAACAATACGGTCGTTAACCACTAATTTACGATATAAAGCAGAGTCGTATCGATAGATATGAGTATTTTTATTTATCAGTTTAAGCATAAATTTGAATAGAGTCCTCTGTTCTCTCATGTGTAACCATCCCTATATAAACTGTGTTGAATAAAGAGAAAGGCACGTTATGTGAGGTTGTAGGTAATACACCGTACCTAATTTTAAAAGGAAATTCTCACGCACTATGCAAAGTAAATCAATTTTTTTCCAATAAACTTTAGCGAAAAGTAAAAGACGCTCTATGTGAATACAGCAATCTTCGTAAAATGATTAAAATCATCACTTACAGCTAAAATTGCTTCACTCATTTTCTTTTAAAAAATCTGAAATACAGACAAGAAAGAAAAACAAGGAAATACCATATATAGACAAGCAATAAATGATGTTGTTGCTTGTTATTCTTACGACTGTTCGAGTGTATGTATCGAACAAGGAAAGAAAAGGAAAGAGAGAGAGAGAGAGGCATCGATGCTAAATACAGAGTATTTATTCCGTATATAGTTCGTTCTGTTTCTTCTCTCTTGTTGATTATATATGCCGAAAAAAAAACGCGTTATCATCATCAACCGAATGAGATTCTATTCTAAGCAAACATGTCGAGTTTGTTCTCTCCTGTAAATCGTCATAAATAACAACAACACAAGAACAGAAAATCCTAGCCCACCCATTAATAAGCAAAGGTTAGCCTTGACTATGGAATCTATTTAGGAAATAAATACGATGTTTTTACAAAGAAAAGAAGAAAAAAAAAGATGGTATATTGTCTAGTTTTTGACACTGCTGCTTGATCGACGACGAGGTTGATAATGATGATTGGTTTGAGCATCGTCCGATGTTCTTCCTCGATTATCCTTTAAAACGAAACAAAACATTGAGATATTCTCTATTGTTTTTTCTTCTTCGTACTTTATTTTTCATCTGTCGACCTGTCAGCGGTACATTTGTGCTGATTAATTCCTCTCGTGTCTCTTCGATACTTCGTGAATTTGAAAAAACGGGCTTGATTTTAACGGATGTCTTCGGTGTTTTACTATCGTAGACAAGTGTTGCACCACTGTCGATTAATTGACGAACAACAGATGTTGTCGATGGCGGAGGATAGAAATGTTTAGGATAGCTAACTGGTGGGCCGGATTTATTTCGAGGAAGACTTGTCGGAGGTTTTTTCCGGACGATTTCAGCTAAACGAAAGGATTCGAAGGGAGAGTTTAATTTGGGAAAATGTTTACGAGTCGGTCGAACAGGATGAACAGGTCGTGGAGTTGTTTTGGTGTTTAAACTTCCGACCTAAGAAAAGATGATGAAAAAGTTTTTTTGTGTTTTGTAATCTACTCGTTGCATTTTTGGAGCGCTTTCCACGGTCATTTGATCGAACTTTTGTTTTAATTGTTTGACTAACGGATTCGAAACTGTTTCATTCGATTCACCGTTTGTCTATGAAGAATATAAATTTGAGATACGAGGGAATTAATGACTTTTTGTTTTACTTCAGATGCGTGTTGAAAGACGATGTTCGTTGTATGACGACGAACGACTTCACGTTTCTGAAGAAGAGAGAATAGAATGTAAATGTTTGATTCTTTTTTTTGTACTTGACGATCTGGTCCAACTGTTGAATTTAGCAATTCGGGCAAACGAATTTCCCATTTGGATTTATTCGCTGGATTTGGTGATTCAGGTCTTTCACCTGGAGAACAATGAATTGAAGTCGATTCGTATGATAGTTGTCCATTTGTTGTTTTTGGTTCATCATCATCGTCATCTGATTGTAATGAATGTATACTTGCCTCATGAAGATTTCTCCACTCTGTTTTTTTAATGAGAAAATAGAAATGATGAAATTCGAATTGTTGTTGTTTTACTTTGAAGTGAGTTTTTTGCTTGTTCATCGTCGTCATCGTCATCGTCGGATAGATCTCTGGTGTAATGTTTTGCTGGAATGGTGATTTCTGGTAGATCATCTTCATCGTGTTCGTCATAGTAGTAACTCATTTTTTTTCTGTGTAAACGTGTGTTGTTCGAAAGAGAATTGATGCAACTCAAGATACGATGATAAGTGCGACGGTTTGAAGAGAGAAGATAAAGAAAAGAACAAAATTGCTTAAGTAAATAGAGAAAAAGACGAAATAAAACTTAGTATTATTTATTTTAATTGACGACAAAATGCGAAAAACTACTGAGAGCTTCTTATTAGTTCGATATTTTCTTTAAGTTCTTTAATCTTCCAATGATTTGAAGGAAGAGTTTTTTCTATAATTTCAAGTGATTTTTCATAATACTCGAGTGCTTTTGAGTATTGGTTCATATTGTGGTACGCCACTCCAATGTTATTGTAAGAAGTAGCGAGATCTGGATGATCTATAGGAAGACTTCGTTTCATAATTTCAAGTGATTGATGATAATATTCGAGTGCTTTTGAGTATTCGTCCATATTGTGGTACACCACTCCAATGTTACTGTAAGAAGTAGCGAGATCTGGATGGTCTACAGGAAGACTTCTTTTTCTAATTTCAAGTGATTTATGATAATATTCGAGTGATTTCGTGTACTCGCCCAAACGATCATACACTGCGCCAATGTTGCTGTAAGAAGTAGCCAAATCTGGATGATCTACAGGAAGACTTCTTTTTCTAATTTCAAGTGATTTTTCATAATACTCGAGTGCTTTTGAGTATTGGTTCATATTGTGGTACACCGATCCAATGTGATTGTAAGAAGTAGCGAGATCTGGATGATCTACAGGAAGACTTCTTTTTCTAATTTCAAGTGATTTATGATAATATTCGAGTGCTTTCAAATAATCGCCCATACCGTTATACACCATTCCAATGTTGTTGTAAGAGGTAGCCAAATCTGGATGATCTACAGGAAGACTTTTTCTAATTTCAAGTGATTTATGATAATATTCGAGTGCTTTCAAATAATCGCCCATACTGCTATACACCGATCCAATGTTATTGTAAGAAACAGTCAGTTGTGGATGATCTACAGGAAGACTTCTTTTTCTAATTTCAAGTGATTTGTGTAAATATTCTAGTGCTTTCGAGTATTGGCCCATGTTATCATACACGATTCCAATGCTGTTGTAAGAAGTAGCGAGATTTTCATCATCCGTAGAAAGACTTATCTTATTAATTTCAAGTGATTTATGAATATATTTAGCAGCTTCTTCATATTTGCCTTGAGCATTGTAAACGATTGCAAGTTGATGAAAACAATGGGCTTTTTTGTCTTGATCAGTAGTTTCTCTCAAGAGTAATTCATATAATTTTTCTGCTTGGTCTAATTTGTTTAGCTGAATCATTAAACTTCCGAGTCTATGTCTTCCTGTTGATCCTCGTGTTTCTTTTCTCACTTTTTCAGTTAACACATATAAGACAGGATCATTGTCACTTGTGAAGATTAATTCTACTTTCCATATTCGATTGTCATCAGGAAATATCTCGATCTCTCCAATTCGAAAGACAGAATGCATTGAAAATAGAATTTCCTCCTCGCTCTTCTTCTCACTAATATCTCTAATATTAGCGAACGGTGTATGTTTAATGGTAGGATCAATGTTCATGACAAAAAGCACAGGTACCAAGTCACGTTTCGTGATAATTGAACGAAGAAATCTCGAAGGAATTTCGCGTCGTTTACTTGTTGATAAAAAATTATTGAATGCTAATAATCCACCTTTGTTCTGTTTGATCTGATCAAAGTCTGTCTGAGATAAACCTTGGCCACGATATACAACGAATGAATTCGAAGAAGTATGTCCAACAAATTGTTCGGCATGTAAATCAGCGATCTGTTTATGTAAATCACAAACGAAAAAGCCCATTTGGAGAATAATGTCAATATCCATGAGTCGAAGAGCTTTATTAAGTATTTTATATAAAAAAGTCTCACGGGTGTACCACCAAATAGGTGTTTGATTACGATAGTTTTTTTGTATTTCGTCGACATGTTTTAGTTCTCTTGTTTTTCCTTTAAATTCATTTCGACAGAATGTTAAAAAGTCGTTGAAATGTTGCTCATCAAAATTGATAGTAAGTAAAATTTCCTTGAGTATTTGAGTATACATAAACGTGCAATCGAGAGTATCTTTATTTTTATCTGAAGTTGATGGTTTGGATTGAACGAAATTGATCGAGACTTCATTGGTATGGTCGTCTTTCAAAGCTTGTTTCAAGGCATCACAAATCGATTGAATACTCTTTTGAGGGAAAATATAAACTGATTTTAATTGTGAAATATTTTCAGTGACCACAAGGAGTTGTCGGGCATACGTTTTCGAAGTGACCATATAAACAGTTTCATCAGGTCGATCGGTAATAAAATCGATGCATTCGTCTATATTGTCAAATATATGAACAATGTCTATCACTTGTCGCACATGTGCAATTAACTTGTGAGAGTCATGATTCTGTTCGCCTAACCAAACTAGATAAACATCTGGAAGAATTCGTGAACGACTGCCCTGTGTTGTCATTCGTATAGTTATGATGTGTATATTTCTTAACGAAGAAGAAAAAAGATAAGATAAAAACGTGTTGTCCTTTGCTACAATATTGAAAAAAAGGTTTGTTTTAACTGATGTGTCTCAGCGGAGAATATGGGCTCGATGTTTTAATTGATATGATAAAACGATCAGTGAGTGTAGAAACACAATGATAGACTCTCATTAGGAATGATTTCAACGTAGAATTTTATTAATGGGGTCAGTTCAGGTGCGAATAGATTTATAGAATATTCACAATTTTATTAAGTGACACTAAAAACTTCGCTGTATAATTCTGTTTTTGCCAGTATATTAATGGTTTAGTATTATTTATTTTCATTTCTCATAAAATGAACACGATTATTATAGTTTTTCTCTCAATATCTCGATTTTTTCTTTAATTCCTTTAATCTTCCAATGATTTGAAGGAAGAGTTTTTTCCATAATTTCGAGTGATTTATGATAATATTTCAGTGCTTTCGAATCATCTCCCGTATTTTGATAAACCATTCCAATGTTATTGTAAGGAGTAGCAAGATCGGGATGATCTACACGAAGACTCTTTTTCCTAATTTCAAGTGAACTCTCAAAATATTCGAGTGCTTTTGAGTACTCGCCCATACTGGCATACACCATTCCAATATTATTGTAAGAAATACCCAAATCCGGATGATCTACAGGAAGAGTTTTTTTTATAATTTCAAGTGATTTATGATTGTATTCCAGTGCTTTCTGGTATTCGGTCAATCTGTTATACACCATTCCAATGTTGTTGTAAGAAGTAGCCAAATCTGGATGGTCTACAGGAAAAATTTTTTCCCGAATTTCAAGTGATTGGCGATAATATTCGAGTGCTTTCGAATAGTCTCGTATACTGTGATACGCCGATCCAATGTGATCGTAAGAAACAGCCAGATGTGGATGATCTACAGGAAGACTTCTTGTCCGCATTTCGAGCGATTTATGAAAATATTCCCGTGCTTTCGCGAACTCGCCATTATTTTGATACACGCATCCAATGTTGCCGTAAGAAGTAGCCAGTGAAGGATGATCCACAGAAAGACGTTTTTTGCAAAATTCATGTGATTTCTGATTATATTCAGCAGCTTCTTCATATTTACCTTGATAACAGTAAACGATTGCAAGTTGATAAAAACAGTACACTTTTTCATATTGATCAGTAGTTTCTCTCAACAGTGACTGATATAATTTTTCTGCTTGGTCAAATTTCTTTAGCTTAATCATTAAATTTCCGAGTCGCTCTCTTCCTGTTTCTCCTTGTATTTCTTCTCTCATTCTCTTGGTTAGTAGATACAACTCAGGATCATTATCACTTGTGAAGATTAACTCTACTTTCCAAATTGCATTATCTTCATCAAATCTCTCGATGTGTCCAATTCGAAAGACAGAATGCATTGAAAACAGGATTTCGTCTTCACTTTTCTTCTCACTAATATCTCTAATATTAGCGAACAGTGTATGTTTAATCGTAGGATTAATGTTCATAACAAAAAGCACAGGTACCAAATCACGTTTAGTGGTAATGGGACGAAGGAATCTCAAAGAAACGTCACGTTGTTTACTTGTTGATAAAAAGTTATTGAATGCTAATAGTCCGCCTTTGGTCTGCTTCATTTGATCAAAATCTGCCTGAGATAAACCTTGGCCACGATAAACGACGAATGAATTCGAAGAAGTATGTTCAGTGAATTGTTCGGCATGCAAAACAGCGATCTGTTTATGTAAGTCACAAACGAAAAAGCCCATTTGGAGAATAATGTCAATATCCATGAACCGAAGAGCTTTATTAAGTATTTTATATAAGAAAGTCTCACGGGTGTACCACCAAATCGGTGTTTTGTTACGATAGTCTTTTTGTATTTCGTCGATATTTCTTAGTTCTCTTGTGTTTCCCTTAAATTCATCTCGACAGAATATTAAAAAGTCGTTGAAATGTTGCTCATCAAAATTAATACTAAGTAGAATTTCCTTGAGTATTTGAGTATACATAAATGTGCAATCGAGAGTATCTTTATTTTTACTTGAAGTTGATGGTGTGGATTTAGCGAAATTGATCGAAACTTCATTCGTATGATCGTCTCTCAACATTTGTTTCAAATGGTCACAAATCGATGCAATATTTTGATAGAAAATATAAATTGATTTTACTTGTGAAATGTCTCCAATCACGAGAGATAACTGCTGAACATATTTTTCGGAAACTATCATATAAACAATTTCATCGGGTCGATCGGTAATCGAGTCAATACATTCATCGATATCGATAAATAGATCGACTGTATCGATTACTTGTTGTAACTCTATTAGAGAGTTTCGATAGCTTTTATCATTTTCATCAAGCCAAACTACATAATAATCTTGCCTGAGACATTGTGAACGTGATGTGAAGGACATGTTGTTTGACGTAGAAACCTTTTTACTTAATATGTTGGAAGAAACATGATGAAAAAATAATAGAAGAATGAAAGAGAAAAATCAATGAAAAATGAAGGCTCTCAACATTGTTTTTTTTTCGCATTTACGAACTCGTGTCTATTTTTTTCATTCTACCTTATTGTTGACCAAGCATTTTCTTTCGAATAAAGTAACTCAAAATAAATCACACATATGTACATACATGTCGAATTTGAAACTTAAATTCAAGTTCAAATATCTAAACTGTAAATGCATAATCCCAAATTTGATGGTGAAAGCGGAAATGTACACAAGGTAGAAAATTCAAATTGGAGAAAAAGATATTTGAATTCAAGTTACAAGTTCGACACTACTGCAGTTCGTAGTTCACAAAAAAAATTATGAAAACAACATGTAAATATCGTGATATAGAATTGACAAGAAGATAATTTTTTTTTGGTCAATTCATTATGTAATTATATGTATTTCTTTTCGAAGTAAAGTTAGAGATTATCTCTAACAGAAAAGAAAAAAAAGAAGATATTTATATAAAATTCCACGAAATAGGAACACGTCCGGCATCTGGATCGGCAATTTGATTGAAAGCAGCTGGACTTAAATCGAGATCACCCTGAATAACAAAAAATGATGACGTAGTATATTATCCAATAAGAATATTTTTTTTACTTACACTCTTGCATTCTGGACATCGATCGACAACACGAACAGTAACTGTGCCTTTCGGACCAGTAACTGAGATACTTCGACCACAAAGAGTATTTTTGTTGGGATTGCCACCAGGAGTGAATGGATCAAAATCAGGAGCAGCCATAGCAACAACAAGTTCAGTAGCATTATTGGTAAAACCACAAGCGCCAAGACCCGCTAATTTAACAACAAAAATCACTTGTAAATATATCCTTTTCTTTACTTACGATTGTAGAATGTCCCATCTCCAGAACGACCAACAGCAGCAGCATCAGTAGTACCTGATGAAACGCTCGCAGTACTAACTGGTGCAGCCGTTGAAGTGACAGGCACTGGTGCAGCCGTTGAAGTGACAGGCACTGGTGCAGCTGTTGAAGTGACAGGCACTGGAACAATGGTAGTACTAGCACTACCCCAACATGGGCCAGCTCGGCAACCTACACCACAATATTCAACATTGGTACCACAGTAACCATGTTGTGATAAACACATGCCTGCAGGACAAATAGCAGCCCAGCACGGACCAGTTCGGCAACCTGCACCACAATATTCAGCATTGGTGCCACAATAACCATACTGTGATAGACACATGCCCGTAGGACAAGTAATAGCCCAACAAGGGCCACCTTGACAACCTGCACCACAATATTCGACAGTAGTGCCACAATAACCATATTTCGATGAACACATGCCTGCAGGACAAACTGCACGAGTTCGTATGCGATGTTCAATCGAACGAGCATGTATTGATGCAATAGCAACAATGAAACAAAGACATAGAACAGTAGGAAAACAAGTCATATTGATGAAATATCAATATTAGTTCTGTTCTAATGCAAATATTTATATCAACTGATGAAAAAGTTATTAGTGAAGCCTAACCCATAATTAAATGTGAAACATGATAATAGCTGTTTAGACCATGTATTCGATATTTTTAAATTATATCAATAGCAAGATGAAACATGATACTCTGTAAAAAATAAATGGATTTCATCAATAATATTATATAACGATATCAAACGAAAAACAGCTAGTGCAAACTTTCATCATGACGTCTTGTAGAGTTTGCTGACGCAATACGAACGTCATCAATATTAAACATGTTATCATTAAAACTGTCGTTTTAGCATTAAAGATCTTGCTGATCATGTGATTTTCGGAGAAACCCCTACAGGAAAGCGATGTGTATAGACATGAGAGATGGCGTTCTCTAACCGTCATCGAGATAAGTTGCTTATTACAACTTACCAAGAGGTAAAAGATACTTTTCGATCAAATACATGTTGCGATGACGAAAACGAGCGGATTGGTAGCGATACTAGTCTGCCAGAGCAACAATTTTCAATAATCAAAGAAAAATACTTCATATTCGAGAGTTGTAAAGAAACAGTATATTACATGTTTTTAGTCTCTCTCGACTAGTTCTGTCTGCTTTTTTTCAAGTAGAAAACGAAGGTAATTTATTTTATATCGTGTATTATTCTTCCGTAGCTATTGTCTTCTCAATAGATTCTTTTTCAATTTAATTTCATTCATGTTCGTTTGTTGTCATTGTTCGCCATAGGGAACGGTGGAGTTGAAATTCGTTGAAAGTTGTCTATATAAATTAGATTCAATTATATCAAGTGCATTTGAACTTGGACTATTAGCTTGACATGTATATAGGCCATTGTGGGTACTCGATGAGAGGAAAACCGACCCAGGGCGCTACAAAACGACAGCGTGTACGACCATTTTGCACAGTTTACAGTCATATTTTTTTGTAAATAACACGTTTGCCATGCACCGTATTACGCCCGTGCCAATTGGACCTGGATACACCAGATAAAAATCGAGCTGTTGTGATGATGACATATGAAACGATTGATTTTCAGATTTTTTCGACAAGGGCTATCAATGTGATGTAATATTGAACATAATGGAACCAATTTCCATCAAATTCATGAATACCACGTATTTATGTTTTTATAAATTCAAGTGTTTGAGATTCCATACTTCTTCTTTTTCCTTCTCCTTACTTCACTATTTTCGACAACAAGAAAAACATTTCCAACCAAACAATAATGGAATGCATACGCAATATAATGCTCTTTCATTGTTATCTTGTGACGATTTAATTCCATAAAACTTTGGTAATATCGTATGGTATATTCTCCATGATGTTGGTGAATGGATTGAATAGATGGCGTATCAAGATAAAACAACTTAGGTGTTTATCAAAAAATCACATTGTTCTGCGTACGTGACTGAATGTTGATCCTTTCTTAGCTGCAATTTCCATCTCAATTAAATAAAAAACAGAAGAAGAAAAGAAATTGCGTAAGTAATAATATTTATCTTATCAATTTCGTTGGTTGACGATTGATCTTTTTTCCTAGCAAAACAAAAGACATGAGAAATTACATTTTGATATTATATTGTCGTTGTTTTTTTTCTTTGAAATCAATAAAAATAAATAGATACACATTGATCTATAGTTTGTTTACTTTCAGGTTTCTTATCGCAAGGAGAGAGCAAATGAAATCCGTTAACAAACTGTCGCTGTTTTAATGCAGCTAAGACATAGAGAGAAAGAGAAGAAAACAAAAGAAAACACGAGAAATCATTTGGATGTTTAAAAGCTTTACTCTTGATGTTACTTCTTGTTGAAAAATCAAGTAGATCTCAACTCTGGTTCAAGTACAGTGGCAAATATATTCAGAAAAGATTGCATCGATATTTCAGCTTGTATGGAAAATTAAGATGTTATTCGGTTGTTGGAAATATCTTTAACACCCTCAAAAATGATGCTTCGCTACTATCATCCGAAATATTTTGTCAATCTAATTAGTTTCAATCAATTCAAACTTTTATCCACTAATACGAAACACTTCGCTGTATAATTCTGTTTTTGCTAATACATTAATTGCTCAATATTATTTATTTTTATTTACGACAAAATGTAAAGAGCTCCCACAGCTTATTAACACTTCAATATTTTCTTTAATTGTCTTAATATTTTCATAATTAGACGGAACAGATTTTTCCGCAATTTCGAGCTATTTCTGATAATATTCTAGTGCTTTCGAGTATTCGCCCATACTGTCGTACACCGATCCAATGTTATTGTAAGAAGTAGCCAGATTTGGATGATCCACAGGAAGACTTTTTTTCCTAATTTCAAGTGATTTATGATGATATTCCAGTGCTTTCTGGTATTCACCCATATGGTCATACACTATTCCAATGTTGTTGTAAGTGGTACCCAAATCTGGATGGTCTACAGAAAGAGTTCGTTTCACAATTTCAAGTGATTTCTTAAAATATTCTAGTGCTTTCGGGTATTCGCTTATACTGTCGTACACCGATCCAATGTTGTTGTAAGTGATAGCCAAATCTGGATGATCCACAGAAAGACATTCTTTCATAATTTCAAGTGATTTATTGTTATATTCTAGTGCTCTGGTGTACTCGCTCATACTGGCATACGCCATTCCAATGTTGCTGTAATAAGTAGCCAGTGAGGGATGATCTGCTGGAAGACTTCTTTTCATAATTTCAAGTGATTTCTCAAAACATTCCAGTGCTTTCGAGTATTCGTTCATCGTGTGATACACCGTACCAATGTTGTTGTAAGTGGAAGCCAAATCTGGATGGTCTACAGGAAGGCTTCTTTTCTCAATTTCAAGTGATTTATGATGATATTTCAGTGCTTTCGAGTATTCGCCCATACTGTCGTACACCGATCCAATGTTATTGTAAGAAGTAGCCAGATTTGGATGATCCACAGGAAGACTTTTTTTCCTAATTTCAAGTGATTTATGATGATATTCCAGTGCTTTCTGGTATTCACCCATACGATTATACAGTAATCCAATGTTGTTGTAAGTGGAAGCCAAATCTGGATGGTCTACAGGAAGGCTTCTTTTCTCAATTTCAAGTGATTCATGATGATATTTCAGTGCTTTCGAGTATTCACCCATACGATTATACAGTAATCCAATGTTGTTGTAAATGGTAGCCAAATCTGGATGATCTACAGGAAGACGTTTTTTCATAATTTCAAGTGATTTATGATAATATTCCAGTGCTTTTGCGTATTCGCCTAATATGCGATATACCACTCCAATGCTGTTGTAAGAAGTAGTCAGTGAAGGATGATCTGTGGGAAGGCGTTTCTTCTTAATTTCAAGTGATTTATGATTACATTTAAGAGCTTCTTCATATTTGGCCTCCTCAATGTAAACGATTCCAAGTTGATGAAAACAATAGGCCTTATCATATTGATCAGTAATTTCTCTCAACAGTGACTGATATAATATTTCTGCTTGGTCTAATTTCTTTAGCTGAATCATTAAACTTCCAAGTCTATGTCTTCCTGTTTTTCCTTGTGTTTCGCCTCTAATTTTTTCAGTTAGTAGATGCAAATCAGGATCATTGTCACTTGTAAAGATTAACTCTACTTTCCATATTCGATTATCATCATAAAATTTCTCGATCTGCCCAATTCTAAAGACAGAATGCATTGAAAACAGAATTTCGTCTTCAATTTTCTTGTTGCTAATATCTCTAATATTAGCGAATGGTGTATGTTTAATCGTAGGATTAATGTTCATAACAAAAAGCACAGGTACCAAATCACGTTTAGTGGTAATGGGACGAAGGAATCTCAAAGAAACGTCACGTTGTTTACTTGTTGATAAAAAGTTATTGAATGCTAATAGTCCGCCTTTGGTCTGCTTCATTTGATCAAAATCTGCCTGAGATAAACCTTGGCCACGATAAACGACGAATGAATTCGAAGAAGTATGTTCAGTGAATTGTTCGGCATGCAAAACAGCGATCTGTTTATGTAAGTCACAAACGAAAAAGCCCATTTGGAGAATAATGTCAATATCCATGAACCGAAGAGCTTTATTAAGTATTTTATATAAGAAAGTCTCACGGGTGTACCACCAAATAGGTGTTTGAGTTCGATAGTCTTTTTGTATTTCGTCGACATTTCTTAGTTCTCTTGTTTTTCCTTTAAATTCATTTCGACAGAATGTTAAAAAATCGTTGAAATGTTGCTCATCAAAATCGATAGTAAGTAAAATTTCCTTGAGTATTTGAGTATACATAAATGTGCAATCGAGAATATCTTTGTTTTTATCTGAAGCTAATGATGTGGATTTAGCGAAATTGATCGAGACTTCATTGGTATGGTCGTCTTTCAAAGCTTGTTTCAAGGCATCACAAATCGATTGAATACTCTTTTGAGGGAAAATATAAACTGATCTTAATTGTAAAATGTCTGCAGTGACGATAAGGAGCTGTTGGGCATATGTTTCTGATGTTATCATATAAACAGTTTCATCAGGTCGATCGGTAATAAAATCGATGCATTCATCTATATTGTCAAATATATGAACAGTATCAATCACTTGTCGTACATGTGTAATCGACTGGCGACAATCATCATTATTGTCACGTAACCAAATTAGATAAACATCTGGAAGAATTCGTGAACGACTGTCCTGTGTTGTCATTAGTTTAGTTATGGCGTGTTTATTTCTTATGTTGAAAAGAAAAAGATAAGATAAAAACATGTTCTTTTTTGCTACAATATTTTTAAAAAGTTTCGATAAGAATAAAAAGAATTCTGATGATTAGAAATGTACGAATCAAGCAATTGGTTCTTCGACATTAGTCACATAATTACTTTTCATTTTACATGATGAAATTATTAGATTTTTAATTGTTGTACTAATTATTTGTTGAATGAACAACGAAATGCTGTTTGAATCAAATTAAGATTTAAATCTCGAGTTGATTGATGTACTGAATTTCGAATTTCGTTTGATCACGTATTTTATGTATTTAAGGAGTTATCGGAGAAACTAATAGACAAGGTAAACAATCACTAAGTTCCCGGCAAACAAGATGTTATTTTTGAAATTATAAAACTCTGAAATCATTTTCCTAATGTTGAACTAGCAAAACCATAAACATCTGTACTTTGTCTATCGAGATCGATAAGAAGATTTTCTTATATCGAATAATTCGATAGAGGAACGATATATCAAACTTGATTTAGATTATCGATACTTTACTCCCGTAGAGATCAAAATCAGTTTCAATTTTTGTATAAGATGAAACGAAAAAAAAATTTTACAAACATGAAAATGATGTTTTTATTTTTAATCGAGGAGTTTAAATACACGTCTCGTCTTGTTATATTTCAATATTGACACTCAATTCCTTAGTAGAAAATAAACATATATTTTCTTTTCACAAAACCAAATGTTTATTTGTCAAAGGTACGTTCTATAAAATAGTGCACATTTCACCAAAAAAGCCGTCGTTTGTCGGTGTGATTCCTTCAATTGGTTTGCATAAGTAGTCCAACAATGCTGATCGTTGAACATCCATCCATTTCATAATACCCTCGCGCATCCATTCATTGACTTCGTCTGGTCCTGGCAATCCAGTGCATTCAAAGTTTTCAATTTTATTGTTGTTAACAACGAGTATTTCTTTTATCGTACGATCAACCAAACATTCTTTTTCATAAGTCTCTCGGAGTGATTGACTTGAACATTCACAATGTGTTAATAGTAGAAAGACATGTTTTCTTCTTTCTGGTTCAGTTAATTTAAAAGCTTTGATAATATATTGTAATGCAGCTCGATTTTCATCGGTCAATCGTCCTGGTTTGAGCATAATTACAAAATAATTAACATAAGTCACATCTGCTTTTATAGCTTCTTTAACAACATTGATAACTTCTGCATTTGTCATTGTCGTATCAGCCAAACCTTGAGTATCGATAAATTTAAATGCAATTAATTCGTTTTCGTGACGAACTGAATGCCATTTGGTTTGAATACCTTTTGTAACACTTTGAAAACTTGCACTTACACGAAATGCTTTATCATCATTTAATAAATAATTACACAAACGAGATTTACCACAGCCAGTCGGACCGAGAAAAACAACGTGAACATCTCGCTTACTATTTGCCATTATTTAGACGATGATTTGTAAGATTAGAAAACGATAATTTATATGTATTCCGTTTATTTATGAAACAACAAGAAACTATATATAGACTCATGGATAATACCCCTATAGGAAAATTCCCAGGGCCTATGGACGAATCCATGACGAACGAACACATAACTGAAAGGGAAGAATACCGTATATATGATAGAAAGAAAAGAAAAGACAATAATTCGAATCAAAATTTTATTTTCAGTCAAATAAATTCACAAAAAATCAAGTGTTTATTTGTCAAATGTACGTTCTATAAAATAGTACATCTTTCACCAAATAAACTGTCATCTGTTGGTGTAATTCCTTCAATTGGTTCACATAAGGAATACATGAGTTGTTTTCGTTGAACTTCCATCCATTTCATAATACCGTCAATCATCCAGTCGTTAACTTCTCCCGGTTGTGGTAATCCAGTGAAATTACAGTTTTCAATTTTATTGTTGTTAACAACGAGTATTTGTTTTATGGTAGGATCAGCTAAACATTCTTTTTCATAAGTCTTTCGGAGTGCTTCACTTGAACATTCACAATGTGTTAATAGTAGAAAGACATGTTTTCTTCTTTCTGGATCATTTAATTTAAAAGCCTTGATGATATATTCTAATGCTGCTCGATTTTCATTGGTCAATCGTCCTGGTTTGAGCATAATTACAAAATAATTAACATAAGTCACATCTGCTTTTATAGCTTCTTTAACAACATTGATAACTTCTGCATTTGTCATTGTTGTATCAGCTAAACCTTGAGTATCGATAAACTTGAATACAATTAATTCGTCTTTATGCTGAACTGACTGCCATTTGGCTTGAATACCTTTTGTAACACTTTTAAAACTTGCACTGACTTGAAATGCTTTATCATCATTTAATAAAAAATTACACAAACGAGATTTACCACAGCCAGTTGGGCCGAGAAAAACAACGTGAACATCTCGTTTATTATTTGCCATTATTTCGAATGAGAGATTTTTTTAAAAAGAACCACTTTTTATATATATTATCATTGTTAGATTTTTCCAACGAACACCCTCAAAGGATAAGACCTTCGTGCGCAAACAGCGTGTTCTCATATTGCAATAAAAAAATGAGTCACGTGTTGTTGACTTTGATTGCAAAACATCGTGTAATAAAAACGACAGTCGCATAAAACTCGTCATATCATAAAAAAGCACAAATTTACCCATTTTATATATATTATCATTGTTAGATTTTTCCCACAAACAACAGCAAAAGATAAGACCTTCGTGCACAAACAGCGTTGCAATAAAAGAATGAGTCACGTGTTGTTGACTTTGATTGCAAAACATCGTGTAATAAAAATGACAGTCGCATAAAACTCGTCGTATCATAAAAAAAGCACAAATTTACCCACTTTATGACTACTTCAAAACAAAGTTCACCTTTTGTTGTTCTAAGCTGGAATGTTTTGCATATGGTTCATGAAATAAACTATTCATTCGATGCCAGTCCAGTCATTGACAAATATTCAATTCGAACCAATTGGACAAACGAGAAATTCCGCATCAATGATATGGCAAAAACAATAACTGATCTTTTAAAAACGAATTCGAATTTCGAATGTTTTATTTGTCTGCAAGAAGTACCCGGAGATTTAATTTCTCTTTTACAACAAATGCTCGATTCGAAATCCGTTATTCATGTAAAAACTTATCCTCGAATACCAGCCATTCGTAAACGTCAAGGACCTCAATTTTATACCGATATCAACGAGAGTCTAGTTACTATTCATTACAATCCTCATGTTTCATCATCCGAACTCGCACAAGATCAAACTCAATGGACACAATGTCCTCAAGATCCAGGCAAAGGTGCTCTTACTCTAACAACAGCTTCTGGCTTGACTATTGTGAATATACACGTACCATTTAAAAAGGATGTTGCTCTCTCCTTATTAAACATCATTCCATGGCCACGAGATCAATCTCCGTATGTTCTCGTCGGAGATATCAATCGTGATTCAGCAAAATTCATGAATTTACTCAAACATTTAGCTCCTGGAACACTTAATCTTAGTTCAATCATACCCGTAACCACTGACAAAGCAACACGTATTGGTTATTGGGACAATGGCACATTAGGCAAAACATGGCTTGATCACTATCTCATTTCTACATCGTTAAAAACTTCAATAACCTCTCCTGCCGTAGTTTACGATGATATCGGTGATATATCCGATCATTACCCCGTTTCACTCACATGTAATCTCTAAAACGTATTTTTCATACATGTCAAACTTGAAATTTGATCATAATTTTGCCGCTTATGGACCGCACTATTAAGTAAACTGTCAGTATTTGCCAAAAATATTCGACTCTGCTTTATATCGTAAATTAGTGGTTTTTTTTATTATTATAAAAAATAAAATAAAAGAAGAATTCAAAACCAAGTTATAACAATATCATCATCGTCGTCGTCATTTTTCTTCTTTTCGTTAGCAGACGGTTTTAACTATAAAAACAAAAAATCGATGAATAGAACGAACGAAAAAACAAGAAATTAATTACTACGGTTTGATTCAAGGGAATCGATGATTGACGTTCGGCCGTTTTGCGATTCGCTTGTTTGACATATTTTTCAATAATGATTTGTGCTAATTTATGGTCGAAATTTGTCTTGATCGACGTGTACTTTTGGAATTCCTGAAGGTCAATATCGAGAATAGCTTCGGTTTTTTTAATTAATAAATTTTGTAGATCGTTTTCGTAGGTATTCAAACGTTTGTGCGAGTCTAACGAACGTATTGGACCGCTCAATGCCGTTCGTGCTCGACTAATTTCGGCGGTGATTTGTTGTTGATGATTTTTGAGATTGACTTTTCGTTTGTCAGGTTCGGATAGGGAACTTTCGAGATTGTCAAGTAAGAATTTCAATCGTTGAGAATATTCGTTTAATTCGGTTTGAAGAGTCTTATCATGAACGACATAAGACGCAATTGAACCTAGAGAAAAAGAGGACATTTCATGATTAGGAAAGTCAAACAACCAACTGGAATCTTTTGTTTCGGCACTTAGACGTTGTCCTAAGGTTCCATAGCCAGCATCCTCATCGGTTGAAGCTAAATCAAACAAATACAACTATATAGTTCTTTGAATTTCAATAATAACACTACCTCGACATTGTTTATGCAATTCATTCACAACTTTAGCTGCTCCACATCGTTTAAATTTCTTCGAACTTTCATTATAAAACCAATCGGCCGTCAAACTTTCTAATTCTCGTAATTGAAAACATAATTTACAAAGCCATAAACGTCTTTGTTTATGATATATCGCACAATTACGACAAGCAAACAATTGACAAACAGAACAAAATTCTTTCGGATTAAAAAATCTTCGAAAAACTTCCAAACAACATATACATCTCTCTGCATTGAATTCTTTCGATGCGGCTAAATATTCAACACGTTCTTGTTCTTGTCGAATGACTTTTCTCAATTCTCTATAATAAAAAAAAAGTATAAATTCTATGCTCGTTGAGTTGACTTACACGATACGAAGAGATTCTTTTTGTCGAAGTTGAAAATCTTTTTCAATAACGAACATAATTCGTTTAATTTCGTCATCGTTTAAACCGAACGATTGTATCATGATTTTCGAATGAAAGCAGACCGTACACCGTTTCACATATCAGTCTCGTTCGTTTTGGTGACTAATGAAAAATCAAGCACATTTTTTTTTCGATTCTGACAACATGATTGACTGAGTCTCGTTCTTGTGCACACATACAGTCATAGGAAGGAAGAAAAAAAAATATCAAGTGCGTCCATCGTGATATACTAATCAATAGTGTTGGGCCACGAATATAAAAAAATTAATTCATATTTCAAGCGAAAGAAAGAAAAAAGAAAAACGTTTTCGTAATAACGTTAGTTGCTTCGCAGAGAATAAAAAATTTAAAAAGACGGTAAAAGGCAAAGTTTTTATCTAACATTCGATCGACGTTCTCAAACATGTTATTTTTACACAAAAACAGTTAAAAACATTTTTATATTTATTCGCATTTTTATGATTCTCAAGTTTATAATTCCCTCGACT
>ERZ778024.2039-NODE-2039-length-19768-cov-6.015371_pt1 | contig 19768 bp, 20 predicted proteins | sample MGYA00375754_ERZ778024 | MGnify/ENA primary metagenome ERZ778024 (study PRJEB29350, sample SAMN05389827) | bioreactor metagenome | isolation source: Thiocyanate bioreactor | place: South Africa: University of Cape Town | collected 2014-02-18 ...
AAAAATAAAAAAAAAAAAAAAAAAAAAAAATGAAAAATTGTTCAATCAAATAATAATTAATTTGATGTAGGACTAATGGAATTCAAGAAAATGAAAATCACAATCTTTTTGACAATGGAGTTAACTATGTGGTCCTTTTTTTAATTTTCTCTTATTTTGATTTCTGAATCTCAAATTAAAATTAATTTTAATCTTTTCAATATTATTCATTCATAGACATGGGGACCAGAAAGTTATGAACTTTTTATCGCATCTCCAAAGGATAACAATGATAATTGTTTTTTTTTTTTTTTTTTTTCCCTTCAATTTCTAATCTGTTTCAAAAAAAAACAAAAAAGATCTTGATATTTTTCTTCAATCATTTGTGAAATCTTCAGTAACGATGTGTCATACTCAAGTTTGATTTTTTTCAAAAGAAAAGAAAAGAAAAAAAATTCTAAATTTCTCCTTGAATTATAGGATAATGCAAAATTTGCAACATTAATTGGAAGATCCTCATTTCAAGTTTATATTGGAGGTACAACAGGAATTGATGTGACAACACCAGATGTTCAATATTGGAAACATATTCAAGTAATCTTTTTTAATATCAATTTTGTTTAAATAAAAAAAAATAAAAATAAAAAATTCAATAGTTTCCTCAAAACTACATAAGTGATAACTGGCCCATAAGTGTTACATCAATAAGTGGAGATGGAAAATTTCTTGCAATTGCTGGGAAAAGAGGAGTTGCTCATTTTAATTTAGTCACAAATAAATGGAAATTATTTAATAATATTCAACATGTACAATTACTCTTATTTTCTTTCTTTTTTAATTTATTCAGAAATTCAAAAAAAAAAATAAAAAAATAAAAAGGAAAGAGAATTTCGTTGTAGAGGAGGAATAGTTTGGTATAAAGATGTAATGGTAGTTGCTTGTCAAGATATTAATACTTTAAACTATGAAGTATAATTTTTTTTTTTTTTTCAATTTTTTAATCGTAAACATTAAATAATATTATTGAAAAAAAAAAGATTCGCTTTTATTGGCAAAATTCAAAACTTGATAGACAATTTGTTTTGTTTGTACAAACTATTCCAAGACTAATTTTACATTTATCAATCTATGAAGATATTCTTCTTGTATATACTGCTGATAATATTGTTAGAGAATTTAAAATAGAAATGGTACTTGATACTGCTGATGAAGCTAATCTTCAACGTAATCTTTTCATTTTTTTTAAAAAAACGAACAAATAAACAAAAATGAAAATAGCAAATCATTTTTTCAATATGCAATTATCAAATGAAACTTCTCTTCATAATCATGTTTCACATGTTTATGATGTTCAATCTATTCACTGGCTTCCAAGTTCTTTTTTTTCTCTCTTCTTATTTCATTTAATAAATAGATGATAAACTAATTTATTTTTTTTAAAAAAAACATAATAATTAGTTGAATGGATCCCAGAAATTACATCTTACCCATTCCTTATTTTAGAATCAGGAGAATTATCTCTTTATCATAGAGTTAAAGTATGAATTGTTTGTTTCAATAAAAGAAAAATATTAATAATAATAACGATTATCATAATAATTTAGCAATCAATTACAAAAATCGAAATTGCAAAAAGAGTTCAACAATTTTGGATGAGTCCAAAGGATTCAAAAACAGAACTTCTTCAAAATGCTTTATGTATTTATGACAATTTAGGACTTTCAGTAATTTTCTTTGATTATTTATTTTTTTTTCCCCTAAAAATCACCTTTTTCCTTCCTTTAGGTAAAGGTGAATAAACCTCAACAAGTTGAAAATGATATTAATTTTGAAGACTTTTTAAAGAATAGTATTAGAATACCATCTCAATTTTATCCATTAAGTATTTTTCATCCTTTTCTCTTTTTTTATTTTAATTAATCATTTCTAAAAACAAAAAACAAAAAAAAAGGTATTCTTATTGAAGAAGGAGTTCTTATGGGAGTGGATTTCGAATGTCAAAAGAAAAGATTTTTAAATAGATCAACTAATTTCTTCAAAATCCTTACTCAAAACCATCTATTTTTACCGAATATCCTTCGTTATCTTCTTAAAAAAAGAGAATCGGAAAAAGCCCTCAAATTTGCAAATTGTTATAAAGATTTGAACTATTTTACTCATTCACTAGAAATTCTCCTTCATGAAATTCTTGAAGAAGATAAAAAAGAAATGAAATCTGAACAGACAATATTAAATCAAGTTATCATTTTCATTGAACAATTTCCTCATTTTCTGGATGTTGTTATGGGAGTAGCAAGAAAAACTGAAACTGATAGTTGGAATTACTTTTTTTCATATGCGGGTAGTCCTACTGAACTTTTTGAGGTTTTTTTTTTTTTTTCTTTCTTTCTTTTTTTAGTTTTGAATTTTGATTTTACATTCAATAAAATATTTTATCAAGATGTGTCTTCAAACTGGACGTCTAAGAACAGCTTGTAGTTATCTTTCAATTTTACAGAATATTGAAGAAAGATCAGTCAGTAAAGCGGCTGCAAATCGATTATTAGAAGCATCTTTACATACAGAAGAGTTTGAAATTGCAGAAGAGATCATAGGATTTTTTCAAAAAATTACTGCAGCAAAATCAGATGAAGAGTTTTTTTTTCTTTTTTTCTTTTTTTTCTTTGACTGATTATTGACATCTAAATAAAAAAATAAAATAAAAAAACAATCTTTAGGGGTAGCCAAGAAAATCTTCAACTTCAACTAGCGAATCATGCTAAATTACTCCTTGGAACTGGTAGAGTGAGAGCACTAGGAGATTTTTCAAGACATTTACAATTTCCATTGAAATCATGGCTCAGAGAAATGTAATTTCCAATTAAAATTCTCTTTTTTTTTCTTTTTTTTTCTTTTTTCATGTTACAATATATATTTTTCTTTTTTCATGTTAAAATATATATTTTTCTTCTTCTTTCAATTTAGAAATTCAAAAGCATCCGTAGTTAATCTAGAATCAACATTCCAATTTCTTCATCAACAATTTCATTGGCCTTATCCAGGTTTTTTTTTTTTTCTTATTCTTTTCTAATAAAAAGCAAAACTAACATTTCTTTGTTTTTTTTTAAATTAATTAATTAAGAAGAATCATCAGAGCCACAACCAAATCAACAACATGGTTCATTACTTCAAAGAATTCAAGCTCAAAAATTACAAAGAAAACAAGAAATAGAGTTTTTTTTTTTAAAAAAAAAATGAATTCAAATTCCTTTGTTTTTTAATCAAAATTCAAAAAATAGGTATTTATTAGAGATAATGGTAGAAGTTAAGTGTATTGATTGGTGTATTTTACTAGCTTCCCTTTTATGTCAAAAAGATCAACTCATTGAAATTTTTAAGAAAGACTCAACTCGATTAAAAGATTTTACTAAAATGTTAGAGACAACCCAATGGTAATTTCCAATTTCAATTTCATCTTTTTCATATTCATATTCAAATAACACGATATTAATGAAAAAATAATGAATAAATAAATAAATAAAACAGTTCTGTTTACATCAACATGGGAAAAGAAGTGTCAAACCAAATTAAATAGATTTTTTTATTTTTTAGTTCTTGTTATTTTCAACTTTTTATTTTTTTTCAATTTCATTTTTTTCTTCTTTTCACTTCTAATTTTTTATTTGAAGCTTCCTCCTTCCAATTTTTCAAAGTGTTGACGAGCAACTGAGATGTTCATCAATGTTGCAGCAGGGGCTATTTTAATTTATAAAAATAAAAAAAAAGGAAAATAAAAAGAAAGGAAAATAAAAAGAAAGGAAAATAAAATAAAAAAAAGGAAAAAGGGAAAAATTACGAATATCAGGATCAGACATAATCACCATAATATAAGTATTTTGAGTTAAAACATCAATAAATGCTGTAAAACTTTCATTTTCAACTTCCATACTTTGGAATGATGATTGTGATTTACTAAGTTTCATTTTTTTTTTTTTTTTTTTTTTGTTTAAAAAAATCAGAATTTGATATGGAAAAAAAAAAATTAATCTTATACCTGCAACTGAGTTTAAATTGTTTGATAATGTTAGAAATTTTTTCAAATCTGTGTACATCTCTGTGTTGTTTGTTTGTTGAATGAGAAATCACAAGAAAAGTTGCCCTTTCAAATAATACGACTTCATCTGATTCACTATTTTTTTTAAAAAAAAAGTTTGGTTAAATAAATAAAATAAAATAAAATAAAATAAAATAAAATAAAGAATTAGAATTTACCAAATATCGCAAAAGTTTTTAAGATGAGACTCTAATAGTTTCACATTGGGAATCAAAGAATATACAATTGATGACCAAGCCTTTAAAAAAAAAAAAAAAAAAAAAAAAATTTTTTTTCAATATATCTCATTATAAATAATTATTTTGAAAAAAGTTTGAAATCAAACTTTATATAGAGTTTCATCCCAAATTGAAGTTCTAAAGCAAGTAATATCAAGTGGTAAAGATCTTCTTTTTAATTCAAGTTCACGATCTGCAAAAATCTAAAGAAAAATTATTGTTATTTATTATTGCCAATTAATTATTATCATGATGAATTACTTGATCTCTTTGATCTTCTTGAACTAAATCCATTTTATGAACTAAACAGAAAATTTTTGCTTCTTTTGAGTTTTGTAAAATAGCTTCAAGACATGATTGATAGTAATGCATATCCTTTTCAATTTCTCTGCTTTCAACATCAAAAACATAAATCAAAACCTTTGTATTTGTATTTTCAATTGAAAGATTATTTGTTATTACTTTTTGTTTTAAACTTATTAAATGAGGAGAATAAGATGATTTTACTTCGACATTTCGAAAGATGTGATCTCTTTGACTTGCGAAATAATTTTCCATAAATGCTTCTTGTCTAATTGTTTTTTTTTTTTTTTTCATTTACAATTTTGAAAATAAAATAAAAGAAGGGAATGAATAATGTTTCAAATAAATAAGAAAACTAACCCTCCACAGTCCCATAAATTGAGAACAAGGTTTCCCAAAAAACGAACATGTGAGTGTTCAACATCAACTATTGTAATTTTAACAGTTTAATATTATATTATAATTTATGCAATAACAAAATAATTAATAAAAAAATAATTATGCAATGGAAAAAACAAAAGAGAATTGGTATTTTCTCAATTATAAAATATAAGTAAAGAAATAATAAATAAAAAAAATGATTGTTTCAATACTTGTAGCTCCAAGTCTTCTTGTATCCCTTGCAATATAATTAGCAAAAATGATTGATCTCATGGAAGTCTTTCCAGACCCACTTTTACCCATCAACAGAACCTATAAAATCCCCAAAGAAAAACCATCATTAATCCAATTTTTCACAACAAATATAAATAAAATATAATAAAGTAATTAAAATTGAATAAATGTGTGTTGATGATGGAAAGAAATAAGAAAGATTGAAGGGGGATGATATAATGAACAAAGGGAGGACCTTACCTTTTTCTTCATTTTTTTTCCTATTTTTTTTTTTGTGTTTCATCATTTCAGGATCGATCTTTTCATAGGCTCAAACTCGTCAGTTGATCATCAAAACATCACTCAATAATCAAATTTTCATCAACTCATTCACTTTTTCCTCAAAGATTTCAACCTTTAACCCAACCTTTAAACCTTTACAATCCACTATAATGCCAACACTTTACGAATCCGCTCTGATGAGCCACATTACGTATGAATTCAATGAAACATTGTATAAGGAATATCAAGAAAGACATCAACATTTGGAAGGGGAATTGCTTGTAATTTTTCAAATCATTGAACGAGATGAGAATAAACTATTGGATAGATATTTGGGTTTTTTAGATAGAAATGGATGGAGGTATTTGGATCATAAGATTGATGAAGGTTCTAATTATCAATGTTTGGTTTTCAAGAATAGTAGGAAACGTGAAATTGTGATGGCTCATCGTGGAACAATTATGAATGGAATCAATATGAAGGATGATATTGAGATATTAAAAGGAATTGATTGTGAGAAACCATTGATCATAGATCCTGCTTGTAAGTATGCTAAGGATATTAAGGAGATGAGGGATAAGGATTTTAAAAATTATAAACTTTATCAAACAGGTCATTCTCTTGGAGGATTTCTTGCGGAAGTTTGTGCAATGAGTTTACCCCAGGATGATGTGAATGCTTATACTTTTGATAGTGTTGGTAGTAAAAATGTATTAGGAAAGTTTGGGAAAAGCCTTGGAATTGATACAACTAAAATTGATCCCAAAAATATTAAAAATTATTTTCCAGAACCAAATCTTGTGAATACAGTTAACCTTTCTTTTGGATCACGCTATTTGATATGTGACTTTGATTGCCTCTCCAAAATAGAAAATCGAAATTATGATCAACAATTTGAGTGGAGTGCTGAAAAACAACCTATGATGTTTGTAGATCTCTCTTCTGAAGAAAATCTTGCTAAATCAGTATTGGGACAACTTCTAAGTTCTCATCCTCTATTAAAGATCATTAGGAATGGATTCAATGAGGATGGTACAATTCGTGTAGAAAAATATATTGAAAATTGGCCAACTGCTAAGGCAACTTTTGGACTAGGCGGTGAAATCAAATATAAAGAAACAACTCCTGAAGAAACAACAACAACAGCCATTGACACATCCCAAGAATTGCTTGATTTTTCAACATTTAGCTATGAAAGTCAAGGAAAAGTCAAACTTCGAGATAAAGATGGAGTTTCAATTGCTTTTGCTCTTTTATTTCTTGTATTATTTATAACAAAGACTCAATAAGTCTGTATGATGACGATGAAGGAAAACAAAACAAAGTAAGCAAGAAAGAAAGAAATCTTGTTTGTATTTTTTAATAATAATAAAAAAAAGATTGTAAAATCTTTCTAAATAATTTCAAAGTTAAATTTTTAAATTTATTTCTCTATTTATTTATCATTGTATTCTATTCTAAATTATAATTGTTGGTTGAGTTCCATAATTGCTTTGAGTTTAGATTCTAATTCTTGTTCTTCTTTCTTTGCACTCGCCAGTTGTTTCTCCAGTAAATGAACTGTATTTGCTTCTTTAGGATGATGATGATGTTGAATTCCATTTGACAAAACTTTTTTTTCATGATTTCCATTAACCAATTTTTCTTGAGGTTTTGAATCTTTTTTCTCTTTTTCTTTCTCCTTCTCTTTTTCCTTTTCTTTCTCTTTCTCTTTTTCTTTTTCTTTTTCTTTTTCTCTTTCGCGTTCTTTCTCCCTCTCCTTCTCACGTTCTCTTTCCTTTTCTTTTTCTTTTTCTTTTTCCTTTTCCTTTTCCTTCTCTCTCTCTTTTTCCTTTTCTTTCTCTCTTTCTCGTTCTCTTTCCTTTTCTTTTTCTCTCTCTTTTTCTTTCTCTCTTTCTTTAATCTCCTTAGCTGTTTCTTTCTTTTTCTTTGAAGGTTGATTTGCTGTTGTAGTAACAGTTGGTTTGCTCTTTTCTTTAGGAGTACTTTCTTCTTCCTTTCCAGTTTCTACTAACTCTACTTTGGGTTTCTCTTGCATTTTTAATTGTTCAGCTTTTAATTGTTGCTTTTGCTTTTTTTTAGATAATGGAGGGGCAGTTTTTGGTTGTTCTGGAATTGGTTCTTGTTGTTGTTGTTTTTGTTCCTGTGATTCAATTCCTTTAGAACCTTTTTGAGAAGTATTAGTTTGAGTTTCAGGTTGGGTTCCTTGATTTTGATTTTGATTCTTTGTTGAACTTGTTAGTAATACTTGTTGAGGAGAAGTGGGAGGGGAAGTTGAAGGAGATTGATGTACTGGTTGATTTTTCTTCTTCTTTTTTGAAGTTGAAGCTTTTTCATCATTAAGTTCTTTTTTGATTTCTTCTGAAGCCCAATGTAATTCATTATGTAAAGGGTGTCCATTTGCTATATTTAAAGCATTTGTTCCATCTCCTTGATCATCCCATGGATCAACAAATTGTTGTTTTTGAGAATTAGGTTGTTGTGATTTTTGTTTTGTAGTTTGTTGACCTTGTTTGTTTTGTTGAGATTGTGGTAATGATTCTTGATAAGCTGATAAGTTTTGAGATGGGAGAGCTTGTTGATCAAATTGGAAAGGTTGTTGATGAATTTGTTGTTGAAGTAACTGAAGTTGTTGTAATTGATATTGTTGTTGTTGTTGTAATTGAAGTTGTTGTTGATATTGTTGATAAGATTGTTGAGATGGATTTTGTTGCATTTGATGAACAAACATTTGTTGATTTGGATCAGATTCATTTGGGAATCCTCTTCTTTGATCAAATTGTGATTGTTGTTGTTCATAATAATCAGAACCCCAAGCTGAATTTGTATCTTTATTCATTCCATAATTCCAACTTGTTTGAGTTGGAGTATCTAATTATTTTTGTTTTTTTTGAAGAAAATTAAAATTACAAAGAATTCTATTTTTTTTTAAAAAAAAAAAGAAAAAAAAAAAGAAAAAAAAAGAAAAAGAAAAAAAAAGAAAAAAAAAAAAAAAAAAAAAAAAAAAAGATAAAAGAAAAAAAAAAAAGAAAAAAAAAAAAAAAAAAAAAATCCAACTATAAAAATTTGTTTGAGATGGATAACCAGATGAAACAGCAGTTACAATTGCAGGATCATCAAAGAATGAAGATGCATCATTATTAAAAGGATAAAACCATTGATCACTTTGACCTAATAATATAAATCATTGATTGATTATTTTTCTTTGAGAAAAAAAAAAAATTACTCTTTGCTTGAGGTGTCAAACCTAACATTAAAGAGTTGATTAATGATTGAACTTCTAAATTTTGGACATCTGAGGCCTAAAGAGAATTATAAAAATTAATGAAAAAAAAAAACGAATTCCAACACCTTTTTTTTTCTTTTTCTTGTGGAGGTTGAAAAGAAATAAACTTACAGGTTCTTCTTCTTCTTCAACATCAGCACTTTGTGCAAATGCAAAACGAGATTTCGTCTTTGGGGCACTATCTTTTTGTGATTTTTGAGATTTTTGTGACTTTTGATTAGTTGGTTCAACATGTTTTGGTTCTTCTCGAATTTGTTCTTGATTTATAGGTGGAATTATTGGGGAAGAATCCTTTTTTTTATGAGTCTCTTCAACTGGTTGAGGATCAATTTCTTCCCAAGCATCATAAGTAGGAATTTCCATTTTTGGTGGAGGTTCAGAGAATAATTGAGAAGGCATTGAATGAGAATATTCATTATGAGCTTTTGATGATGAAGGATAATCCCATGCACTTTGGCTTAATTGTTCTTCCTCTTGTTGTTGCTGTTGTTGTTGTTGTTGTTGAATTTTTTGTTGAGCTTTTTGTTGGGTTTCAAATTTGTTTTCTGGTTCTTGTTGAATTTGAGGTGAAGTTAATTTAACAATTTTTTGAGGTTGATTTTGAGGATTTTCTATAGATGATGCAGCAAGTTTGGCCCTAGAAAAAAAAAAAATAATAATAAGTAAAGTAAATAAATATGTTTCCTAATTCATTTTTTTCTTATTACCAAGAAACACCCTTTGAAGGAGTTGGTATATCTTTTTCTTTAGGTTTTTCTTGAATCTTTTCTGGTACTTTCTCTGAATCTGTTGAAATTTATAAAAATTGTTTAAAATTTTTGAAAAGAGGAAAAAAAAAAAAAAAATCCTAAATTTACCTTTAATTTGTGCAGGTGGATTAACCTATATTTTAAATTCAATAATAATTGAGAAACAAATTTTTTTTTTTTTTTTGACAAAAAAAAAAAAAATTATTTCTTTGCAATTAATTTAAACTTATTTTTTTTCAATATTTAATAGAAAACAAACATACCAGATAATAGTGAAAAATTATTTTCCTCTGAAATTTTTACAAGCATTAAATTGTCATCAAGTATATCGGGAGAAATGACGAGAGATTCAAGTGAAGAAGCAAGAGAGGGTGTTATTTTTCCCTTTTTAATTTTATTTAATATTTAAAGAGCTATTTTCAATTAAATTAAAGGAATAAAAAGAGATTGCATACATGTTCTTGGATAATTTTTTTAAAAAGATTCATAAATTTTGATGTCATACATACTTTTAAAATTCGTCCAACATGCTTATCTGCATCTTCATAATACTAGATGATGTGAGATATAGGAATTGTCAGTAATGTGGGGGGGAAAAATTGTTTGCAAATACTGAAGAAGATAAATATTTACCGGTAATCCATTTTTTATATCATCAACATTACAAAGAGCAGAAAAGAAAGGCTCGATATTAATTTCTTGGAGTTTCTCAATTAAAGGATCCATATGCTTTTCTCTACTTGTTTTTGAAGCTGGTCCTCTTGCTATTAATCTTAGCACTTTTGCCATCTATTTTATATTAAATACGTTCGTTCAAGCAATCTTACAAAAAAAAAAAAAAAAAAAAAAAAAAAAAAAAAAAAAAAAAAATTGCCATCGTTAAGTTTTTTCTAGCTTGAATACTAATTGGAGTATCTGTTATGACTCCATGAGGTTCCTAAATTTGGAGATCAGTAAATAAAAATAAATAAAGAATCATTGAATTTTTATCTTACAGGGTAAACAATTGCAGGACTTATAAATCGTAAAAATAGTAAATCTCCAATTAGAGTCATATTTTCAGAAGGGGCCAAATTTTTCTTAATTCCATACCTGAATAATATTCATTGAGTTTATTCTGTTCTCTTTTTTTCAATTATTATGATTTTTTTTTTTTTTTACCTTGATAATTGACGACAAATCCAACGTATTCCGAAAGATAAACAAGGAAGTTTTTCAGTGAGACAAGTAATAAATAATTTACAGAATTCAATGATTTTTTTATACACTTTTTTAAAATAATTATTTTATTTTATTTTATTTTATTTATTAGTAATGATTCATTAAATAAATTTACCTTGATCTAAAATTTCTTTCATTTTTTCATGTTTTGTTAAAAAAGCAACATCTGGTGCTCCATTAATAATTGGTACTCTAAATAAACTTTTTTGAGAAGGTGGTAATGCTTGATAGACTTTCAAAGGTTCTATTTCAAAATTTAAGAGATCATTCTCCAAAATTGCAATAATTGGTTCTCGTAATGCTGCTCTTAAATAAACTCTTCCATTTGTATAATTTCTATTTTTTTTTTTTTTGAAAATAAGTCATTTCTTAGAAATTTTCAAATTTTTTGATTATTAAATATAACTTTGAATAAGTTGCAAAAAGTTTTGTAAAAAGTGTATTTTCTCTAAGCCAAGATTGAGGACTTTCATTTGATAGAATATTGACTTCTAATATTACCTATTGATGAAAAAATGAATTTTATATTTGAAGATTTTTCTTTTTTTTTATTTTGGAAAGAAAGATTACATCCATTATCTTTAATACACATTGCTCTTCAGTTGGATCAAAAAAGTTTCCATAAAGAGCAAATAAGAGTCCGTGTACAATTTCATCTAAATCATATTTTAGAACAACATTTGAATTTGCTAATGCTTCTCCCAACAATAAAGGATTTTCCCAAATTGTTGCAACAAATTTTTCGAATTGCTTTTTTTTTTTGAATTTTTTTTTTTTCATTTCCTGGAGAATAATGAATATGAAATATGAATAAAATAAATTATACAATTGATTTTGTCGAAAATTTCCCATAAAAACTAACAAACTTTGCTTTATCAGAGTCATAATCCAACCAATTATCAGGTGATAACCTACCATTTAATAACATATCTACTTTCCTTCCAACTTGTTGAGTATTCCAATTAAGAAGAACTAATTCCTCGGATAGATTCTTAATTAAATGATTAATTTCAATTAAATTATTTAATTTGAGTTATTAATTAATTGATATTGTAGATCTAACCTGAATGTCTTCATATAAACTTGAAATCGCATTTCTTTCACTTTGAACCAACAAAAGTTCTCTTTTAAGCAAGGTCTAATAATTAATAAATATTTTTTTTTTCTTAATGAAAATTTTCAAAGGTAACAATGATATAACATAAAGCAATCTAATAGTAAAAATATAATGAAATTATAATGAAATTACTTGAAGTTTCGCGAAATCAGGAGGACGAGGAGGTCTCAATGGTGCTTCTCCTTCCATTCCCAAGGAACCTATTATTAAAATAAAATTTAAAATAACATTTAAAATAACATTTAAAATAACAATTCACTTTGAAAAGATCCTTTCAATATTCAATTTTATTAAAAGAATGATAATAAATTTATGGATTGATGTATTGTATTGAATTTGAATTTATTGTTTTATGTTTTATTATTTTTGAGACTAAAATGGTTTGTTTTGTTCATCCGCTCAGCTCAACCTCAACCTCATCTCCTCATCTTATTCAATGAATAATGAATTGAATGAATGACTGAATGGATGTTGTTTGATTCCATTCCCATTCTAACATTGTTCTATCCAATATCAAATCGTTATTCTTTGCAGATGAATTTTGTTTCAATTAGTTTTGAATTGAATTGCAATTAACTAATTAATTAATTATTGGTATCTTTTCTTCTTCTTTACTAATGATTCTTCCCAAATATCTACTGTAGGAAAGTAACAAGCAGAAACAAATGAACTACGATGCAAGACTTAGACCTTATTTGAAAGAAAGGAAGACTGTTGTGAGAGAAGAGAATGGAACTACAGTGACTCAGGTTGTAGAGGTAGAAGAGAAAGATGACTTCATATCTAGACTATGGGATTTTGTTGATACTGTAGGATGGATAGTTGTTGCTTCAGTAGTTGTAATCTCTCTCCTTTAATTTTATATGTTTTCATTTTATTTCATTTCATTTTGATGAACTTTCTTCTCAAACTTGTTTTGAAAAAATAGTGGTATCTTGCTGAATTTCATAACTCGATATTTCATCCAAAGTTCTCTATGTAAGTGGAATTGATTGATCATATTCTGATTACTACCATTCTTATTATTACAATTTTTTTTGATAACAATGAATTAAACTAAATTAAATTAATTTAGGCCATGGCTTTATGGTGGAATTACTTGCTTTGGAGGGTTTATTTGTGTTGTGTTATACTTTCATCTCTATCTCCCTTATATCAAGAAAGTTAAGATTCCAAGTAGTGATTGGGAATTGTATGCTCCAAATGCATTTCCGATTGGTGTTATTTGTTTAGTTGGATCATTTCTTTGTTGTTCTTTTGCTGTTTGGCCAATTTATAGATTTTGGACATTTCCTATTATGTTTTTTATATCCATGGGTGCTTTTATGTTTTCAGTTCTTGTGGCTTGAAAGTCAAACAAACAAATAATGATAAATCCATCATCAAAATCACTTCTTTGGTTATGGTATATTCATTGATTTGAATTTTTTATTTTTTTTGAAACAAAACATCATTCTCAGTTTTTTTTACAATAGATTTTTTAATAGATTTGTGAAGGAATCTAATATCAAGAAAACGAAGAAATCTTTTAGATCAAAGGAATTCAAAACTTTCTTTGTTCGGGGTCTAAACTTTGAAACTGATAAATCCTCAAGAAATCAAAAAATACTTTGTACTCTTCAAATTTAAAATTAAATAACATTAGAATGAAATCTTTTTAGCGAACTTGCTGTTGCCCTTTCAAAGAGATTCAACTCCAAGGATCGTTTTAATTTAATTTGAGCTTCTATTTAAACTTCTTTTAAAGTTTATGTGCCCCAATTTATTCCCCTTTATCCCCATCACGTGATTCATTTTTTTTTATTTTTTTCCTCTTCCTTCTCTGTCGCAGCCAAAGTTCCTCTCTAAAGTCGTTTGAAGTTATTATAAAAAGTTTTTTCAAAAATTAAAATAAAAACATATTTGGATAGCATTTTGATTGAACTTTCAGATGATATAATTTTTTGTGTTATTTTGAATTGAAGAAAAAAATGATTGCGAAAGAAGTGGTCTTTTTCTTGTTTTTTCGGATGCAAAAAAGGGAAGAAAAAAAAGAATTTTAACCACAACAAACAAAATATTTCAAGGTTTTTTTTGCAGAGTTTTTCAATAAGAACAAAGACTGTTTTTATTGTTCTATCGAATACAACTATATATCAACTTTTGTTTTTTTGAAAAAAAAGTACTGCCTCTTTGAAGAGTTGGTTATTGTTAACATTTATGTCCAAGTTTCTTTGAAGTTTATGAAGAAGAAAGATAAAAAAAAAAAGTTTTTTATTTTTTGACTTTTGATAAATCCTTTTTTTATTTTTGATTTTCGATTAAAAAAAAATAAAATCGATATTGTTCAAAAAAAAAAATTTTTTTTTTTCTTGAATTTATATTTTCAAACATTTGTTTATTTAATTTTGAAGTTTTGGAATTTTTTGGAAATATTTTTATTATTGGACTTGTAAGAAAAAGCGAAGAGGAAGAGCACACCGCACAACAAAAGAAGAAAAAATTAAAAAAAGTTGGTTCGAAAAAAGGGTCCGTCCGGCTATTTATAGGGGCACATAAACTTTAAGTCAATCGATAAAATAAGAACATGAAAGAACAAGAAAGAAGGAAAAAAAAAAACAGGCAATCAATGATCATTGATTTTATTTTCGATTGTTCGGTCATTTTTATTAGAGCGCGATTTTACTTCTTTGAGTCAATGCCCCTTTTTCCCATGAAATTCCAAAAAAAAAAAAAAAAAAAAAAAAAAAAAAAAAATGCGAAATGCACAATTCCGCAATGCAATTTGAAACCCATTTCATTAATTCAATTGCAGAATAATTAGATTATATTATAACACAATATGAACAACTATGTTATAAAGATTGTGCTATAATAACAATCTTTATTATTGAATCAATTTGAAAAGTGAAGATAATGCGGGAAAAAAAAAAATAAAATGCAAGAAGGGAATTGGAAAAAAAAGAGGAGGGGGTTTAGTTTGAACCTTTAAACTTTTCCAATTGCTGACTACTCTGATTATAACTAATAGAACCAATAGAATAATGATACCATCCTTTATCTTTAAATTCATTTTAAATTTAAAATTTAAAAAAATGATTTATCAGTTTTTTTTTTTTGAATTTTTTTTTTTTGACTCAATTTCAAGAAAAATTGAATTGAATTGCTTTTTTTTTAAATTAAAAATTTTCGTTAAATTTTGTACTTTTGATTCTTTGATTACAATCTGAATTATAATCTCTCTCTCATTCATTTTTGCTAATTCATTTGAGTAATGTTAGAACATTATTATTATTTGATTTGATTGAATAGTTTTATTTTTTGATTATTTTTTTTTTTGATGATTGACCAAAATTCCCACAAACATTCAGCTTTGTTTTTGTTTGAACAAACAATAAGAAATAAGAAATAACTCATCACTCAATAACATTTCATTATTAACAATTCCTTTTTTTTATTATTCAATAGAGCTTCAAGATGATGAAATCTTGTTTGTTATTATTTTTGGTATTTATTGCCAAAGTGTTATCTGCTGGTAATTTATTTATATATTACTTACTTTTATTTATTATTATTTATTATTTGAATAGAAAAGAAATAATAATAATTGACAAATAATAAATAGAATGTGGTGACATTTGTATTTCTTCTTATGAACCCGTTTGTGCTTCAAATGGCATGACATTCCCCAATATGTGTCAACTCGAAAGAGAAGCCTGTTTAAACAAAATTGCTTTTACAAAAGTCCATGATGGAGCTTGTGAAAGTTAGTTTTCATTTTCATTTTCACTTTTCATTTCTTTTCTTTTTCTTCTTGTGCTTTCTTTCTTCTCTTTTTCTCTTTTTGATATCCCCCTCTTATATTTTAGTTACTTGCCCCGATGTCTGTCTTGGTGTTTACGAACCTGTTTGTGGATCAAATTTCCAAACATTTTCCAATTTCTGTCAACTTCTTAAATACTCTTGCAAAGCTGGTGTTCAACTTACTGTTTCCGCTCTCGGAGAATGTAAACAAAGTAAGTTTCTTTTATTTTTTTTTAAAAAAAAATTCAAAAATAAATAAATAAATAAATAAATAATTGAAAAAGAAAGAAAAATTTTTTTCAAAATAAATCTAATCAAATCAAAATAAATATAGCCACTAACGAATGCCCAACTATGTGCCCAATGAATTATGACCCAGTTTGTGGATCTGATGGCAAAACTTACTCAAATGCATGCTTACTCCAAAAAAATGCTTGTGAAAAATCACAAACTATTACAGTCGCTTCTAATGGAGAATGTGCAGAATGTGCTTCTATTTGTATGTCAAAATTCGAACCAGTTTGTGGTACTGATTCTCATACTTATGAAAATGAATGTGCATTAGAACGTGAAGCATGTCATCAAAAGAGCACTACCCTTAAAGTTAAATCCAAGGGTGCCTGTAAAGATTCTTGCCCAGATATGTGTGCCCAAAACTTTGAACCAGTTTGTGCTTCAAATGGACTTACTTTCCCAAATTATTGTGAAATTCAAAGATACAACTGTCAAAATGGTGTTCAATTAGCCATCTCTCACCAAGGTCAATGTGCTGAAGCTGATTGTCCTCAATTCTGTACAATGAACTATCAACCAGTTTGTGGTTCAAATGGAGTCACCTACTCAAACGAATGTCTCCTTCAACGTGAAGCTTGTTTAACAAAATCTTTAATCACAGTCAAAACACAAGGAACTTGTCAAGAAAACTGCCCAGATATGTGCACCGCTGATTTCACCCCAGTTTGTGGTTCAAATGGAATTACTTTTGCCAACCGTTGTGCTCTTGAAGCCTTTGCTTGTAAATCAAAGGTTACTGTCTCAGTTGCCAAGCAAGGAGCCTGCGAAGAACCTTGCCCAGATGTTTGCATGAAAAATTATGAACCAGTTTGCTCAAATATTGGTGCAACATTCGGAAACTATTGTGAATTACAAAGATTTGCCTGTAAATTCGGAGCCAGCTTGGGAGTTTCCAAGATGGGAGAATGTGAAGCAAGATTTGATGATTGTGCAACTCTTCCTCCATGCACCAAAGAATTACGTGAAGTTTGTGGATCTAATGGAAAGACCTACCAAAACTCTTGCTTTTTGAGAAAAGAAGCCTGTGATCTCCGCTCCAACATTGTCTCTGTTTATGAAGGTGCTTGTAAAGAATGCCCAGATGCTTGTCCCATGAATTATGACCCAGTTTGTGGATCAGATAAAATGACTTACTCCAATACCTGTCTCCTCTCTAAAGCTGCATGTGATACTAAATCCCAAATCACCGTTGCCAAACAAGGAGCTTGTGAAGAACCTTGCCCAGATGGTTGCCCAATGATCTATCAACCAGTTTGTGGAAGTGATTGGCAAACTTATGGAAATGAATGTTCATTGAAAGTTCAAAAATGTAAGACTAAATCAGATGTTTCAGTTGCCTACTTTTCAGATTGTGAGTCAGTTACTTGCAATGCAAGATGCACAAAAGAAATTCGCCCAGTTTGTGGATCTAATGGTATCACTTACTCAAATGAATGCATGATGCAACTCTCTGCTTGTGAAATGAGAACAACAATTAGCAAGCTTCATGATGGAGAATGTACTTTGGCTGATTGTGATCGCCCATGTTTGATGATCTATCAACCAGTTTGTGGAACTGATGGTACCACTTACTCTTCCTCTTGTCACCTTGACACAGCTAGCTGCTCTTCCCTCGTCACCAAAAAAAGTTCAATTGGTACAGCCCATCAAGGAGAATGTATGCACCCAGCTGGAGCTAAAACCCTTTCTTGGGAACTCCTCCGTGAATTTGATGAAAACAACAATGGAGTCATTGAAGAATCTGAATTTATGTTATGTCTTGCCACTGTCTTCCCAGGAAAAACTGAAGCTCAAAACAAACAAACTTTTACTTCATTAGACCTTAATGGTGATGGAGTTGTTGATTCTCAAGAAATTAAAGCCCTCGAAAATAACATTGTCAATGGAAACAACTATATGGAACAACAAAGAAAAAGTGATGTAGCTGCTATCTCTGTCTCCGTCATTGTTACCCTTCTTGTCATTACTGGAGTCGTTGTCTTTGCTGTTTACAGATCCAAGAAAACTCCAAAACATTTTTCACAAGTCATTGATGAACCAAGTGATTCACCTTATGCATAAAACCCTCCTCTTTCCCAAAAAAAAAAATTCACAAAATAAATAATTAATTGAATCAATTTTCATTTTTTTTCTTTCTTCTTTTATGTTTTATGAATTTTATTTTATTTTATTTTATTCGAGTTGATTTATTGCAATTTCGATGACACATTGATAAATTTTGTGGAAAGTAAAAAATAAGGAAAAATAAGGAAAAAATGGCGGATGAGGATGAGAGAAGACGAACCCAACAAATTGCTATTGTGACAATATTAGAAGCTAAAACTCATTACCAAGTACTCTCACTCTCTTCAACTGCTTCACAAGATGAAATTAGAAACTCTTATATTTATGTACCTTTTTCTTTTTCTTTTAACTTTCATTTTTATTCTTTTCATTTTATTCATTTAAATTTTTTTTTTTTTTCAATAAAGCTTTCTAGACTTGTCCACCCAGATAAATGGTGAGTGTTTTTATATTTTCAATTTATCTTTTACTTTTATTAACTTTTTAAAAAAAATATCAAATCAATAGTCATTTACCAAAATCTACTGAAGCTTTTCAAAGTTTTTTTTTTTTTTTTTCAAACAAAAATTACAAAATCATTGAATTTTTTTAAAAAATAGGATTATCAAGCGCATATGAAACTTTAAAGAATATTGAGAGACGTCAAAGATATGATTCAACTGGAGAAGATAATAATGAGAATCTTTTTGCTCAAGAAGTTTTTGAACAAATGGCTAACCAATTACTAAATGATTTCATGGAAGGAAACTTCCAAAATATTGGAGAACTAATTGATATATTGAACATGTCAAATCCTGATTTACATTTAGATAAACAAAATTTTGAAAAATTTTTGAGTGATCTTCGAACTGGAATGGAAAGTTTGATTTTTTATTTTATTTTTTTTAAAAAAAATATAAATACAAATACCTTCAAAACAAATAACTCAATAAATTACATAAAGGTGTAAATAAAACAATGCAAGATTTTGACTCTGAAATTGTCCATGTTAAGAACACATTCCAACAATTAACTGAAACCAAAAGCTTTGTTAATATTTTACATTTCTTTGAAGCATGTATATCATTAGGACTTGCGGCAAATAAACGTTATTTCCTTCCAAATTCACCTTTAGGACAAGCAAGAGTATTTTTTGTGGGCACATTCTTGACAATTATTCAATACTCTCTCAAAACACTTGCCTCAACTTTTCAAATCTATTCAGCTTCACCTCTTCCCACAATTTTGGCTTCCCTCTTTACCTTCTCTAAAACATACGTTTTTTCACCTCTCTTTAATTATTTCACTCAACCATATCAGACCAATCCTTTAGATAAACTTCAATAAAAGAACAGAAAATAAAATAAAATAAAATAAAATACATTGTAATTTAGAATTCGAATAAATAAATAAAAGAAGTTATATTAGAGCGTATTTAGTTTATTAGTAATTGATGTATGAGATTCTTTAGTAAGTCTAGCAATTTTAACCGCAGAATTAACCATTGCCTGAACAGCATCTTGGGAATTGCTCCTTGCAGCTACATTACTTGATTGAATTAATAATGTCAATGCCTCTTGTAATTGCATCAGCGTAAAATTAACAGTTTGTTTGAAAGTGAAATCCGTAGCTTTTACAACAACTTCAGATAAAAAGCTCCTCATTTCTGAAGCTCCAGTGATTACTGCACCAGCAGCATCTTGATATTGAGTTTGAATATTTGCTCGAGCAACATTTGCGAGGAATTTAATTGAATGAGTCATATTATCGACATGAACTTCCATTTTTTTCTAATTCATTTAAAAA
>ERZ778024.2053-NODE-2053-length-19631-cov-58.939875_pt1 | contig 19631 bp, 20 predicted proteins | sample MGYA00375754_ERZ778024 | MGnify/ENA primary metagenome ERZ778024 (study PRJEB29350, sample SAMN05389827) | bioreactor metagenome | isolation source: Thiocyanate bioreactor | place: South Africa: University of Cape Town | collected 2014-02-18 ...
TGATGTTGTTGATGATGATGATGTTGTTGATGATGATGATGATGATGTTGTTGATGATGATGATGATGATGTTGTTGTGGTGGTGGTTGTTGATGATGTTGTTGTTGATGATGATGTTGTCGATGATAATGTTGTTGTTGATGATGATGTTATTGTAGTTGTGGTTGTTGTTGTGGTTGTTTCATCTATAAGATACAATAAATATGCTTTTATTGAGAAATATGGTTAACTTATACCACAAAAATTAGTTTCGTGAAAGAACTTTTGAAAACGACAATTTCCTTGATCAGCAATAAAAATGTTACCATTCGTGTCAAAACTAAAACTGTATGGAGTGGTTAATTGATTAGCTGCAGCACCTCCTGCACCCGAGCAGCCAACTATACATCGAAATCCAGTCGAATTTTCTGCAAGTAGGCGATGATTACCATATTCAAGAATAAAAAAATATCCATTGCCATCTAGCATCACTGCAATAGGGTTATTAAGTGCAAAGTTTCTTGGCGCCGGTGCTGATGATCCCACGGCTACTGTTGCAGTCGATGCACCTGCTGCAACACACTTAATTTGATTATTTGCATAGTCAGCTATATATAAGTTGAAATTAACATCGACAAATATTCCATGTGCATTACTAAATGATGTGGCTCCAGTAACTGTTGTTGGAGTGAGACTAGAACTGTTAAGTGATCGTTTATAAACGCTACGAGGACTCTGCTGCATACAATAAAGAGCATCATTGTTGTCAACAAAAAGACTAAAACATTTTGAACTAACAGTCATGGCACTCACACCACTTGATGCATTCACAGTCCATTTTTCAACCCGTGAATTTGCCCCATTATCAACAAAAATATCGCCATTTTCTCTGATAAAAAGACCTTGAGGTCCAGTTAAACCACTAGACATGTTTTTGGCTGAATTTACATTTCCGTTGAACCATATTTGTAGCCGATTAATACCATTGATAGTCAGATAAATAGTGTTGTTTTTATCAATAACAACAATATTTGAACCGCAACCAACTATATCACCATTTGCAAACGTTGTTGCATTTGGTTTCCATGTAGCATTGGAACAAAACTTAGGTTGATTGAATCCATAGCCTAAATATCAAAATACATTCATAAATCCCTACAATGTCAAATCTATCACCTTGGGTTCGAATAATCATCAATAGCAGGAAAAACCATATTTTCAGATCAAAGAATAGATACATTTTGTGTTTTTGTAAAATGTACTAGTGATACACAGAAACAGTATCAAATGAGCGTTTTAATAGAATTCTTTATTGACTTGTTTTTTTTTCGGTAATTTCAAAAAAACTCCGCTGTTTATTTAATATCGGCTCTTTGACAAACTAGAGATCGAAACTATGAATTAAATATAAATAATAGAAAACCTAACGGAAGCATTGTTTTCTGAGCAAATTGCATCGATCCGTGCTTCCGTTTGTTTGTTTTTCGCCGATACAAGGAAAAGATCTAATTTATCTGTGATTTCATCCTTTGCTTTTTCGAAGAAACATTGAAAAAACGGAGAGATGTCGTTAGCTGAAGCTTGACACATTTTGTTTGTCATTTGATTGGTTCGAGTTACCTGCAATTAAATGGTTAATCAATTGATTTTGATTTCAGTGAGCAAAAAAAAACTGAGTCTCGTGCTGTCTACATGATATTTTGTTTTCGTTACAAATCATCGTTTATTCAATGTCGTCGACGATGAATAAGCAAAAATCGTGAGAAGAAAAAAAAGTGAAACTTAAATTTATTTTTTTGTTTTGAAAATAAAAATATACAAACATAAATATATGTTGGCATTTCTTATCTCGTTTTAGATAAAGTCCAAAGAATATGACTGAGGATATTGAGGGGGAGGATGATGTTGCTCTGTTGACCAATGACGACGGTGACGATCGTTTACTAATGGCTGATGATCGACGACCAAGAATTAACGCCGTATTTGTCGTTACCTTTGACATCAAATATGGTAAACGAATCCATGAAAAAAAAAGAGAAAAGCAAATATTTCATAGTTTAATAAATATATTTTAGGCAATACAATTGAATTTCAAATGCCAGAAAAAGAAAGAATGTCACTAGCGGGTGTCGAATACAAAGCCATTCCTAGTGGATCCCACCACATTCATGAAGATTTTGTGTGAGTAATTCAGCTTTTTTTTCTCGTTGTGCAAATATGGATTTAGATTATTTATTTAGATATTTTCGTCATGAAAATAAATATGGATTAGCTTGTATCGCTCGAAAAGAATCACGAAACTCTCGTGGTGGTGGTGATGATGATGCTGGATCGGTTACGCTTCTTGATCATACGCAACGCGGTTTACGTATTAAATCAGTTGGCATTTTAACATCATCGATTTTCCATATACAATCCTATTTACAATTTCTTCAAACTGAAGCACAGTTCGTCAAAAAGAAAATCTTTTGTTGTTTCGTCAAAATTAAATTTTGATTTCGTGTTCTAGAACATACCTTGACCAAACCTCAGTTAATTACGATCGTCTAAAAGAACTTCTTTTGAATCGTAATCAATCGCTTTCTGTTCCTGTTTCTATTTATGTAAGTTATTCAATGCGACATGAAAAACAATACAAAACACTTGGGTCTCACTGACCTTGACACAATCTGTTTAATCGATTGACTTTCCTTTTGTCTTTCAGGACGACTTATTTAATATATTTATTGATCGATTCGGTCCATCCATATTTCCGCTTTCTCGACTCATTCTACTTAATAAACGTATTTTATTATATTCGAATTCTCCGATCGGTTCTCTTTGCGATGCAGGTTGGTTTCAGAAACAACTGAATCCTCATTATTTTTCTTTCTCTGTTTATAGTCTACTTCGCACATATGCTTAATCAATTAATTAAAGCCTTATTTTTCATAACTATTCTGGACTTATCCATTCTCAATAATGAACAAAGTTATATAGCTTGTACGACCGAGAGAATATTCAAAGAAAAACATCAACTCTACGATGCATTTATTGATTGCGATAAACATATTCAGATTGAAACCAATGATTCTATTCTACAGTCAATTATTAAAATAACACGTCACGATCGTAATCGATTGAAAAAAGGAATGACGTAAGTTGAACATTTCTTTCTCGTCGTATTGACTTACGCGTCGAGTTCATTTTCTTTTAGTTTGAATTATTTTATTAACATGGGTAATCATTTATCTCAAGTCATAAATCGACTTTCTCAATCGACGACCAATCAACAATTAAATAAAGACGATTTTCAAACGCTTGATTTGCATCAACGTTACGATCGATTGTTTCTGAGTGAATATATTCGTTTACATCAGATTGAAAATGTCACACTAAGTACACCGAATTCGAAATTCTTTCCGTTGACGCCTTGTTGTCCTTGTCCAAATGGCAAATCATAATTTGGCAAAAAGAAAAGAAGGCAAAACAGAAGAAAATAATAATTTTATGTTTTATTTTATGATTTTCATTTTACATTCTTTTGTCTTGTTTTTCTTTTAAAATTAATAATCATCAGTCGAAAGAGATTCTAACCAACACAATAGATACGATATCATCCGTTAAATATGTACATATCATTGAATGATTTTATTTGTTCTTTTTTTCTTTATAAGCTGTCGCGTCGGATGAAAATCATTTCTTGTTGTGTTCTTTCGATTGAGAAATTGACGAAGAAGCTGTAGTAGACATTAATATCATTCATGTCTATATAGACATAAAGAAATAAGTCAACCTCTTTTAGAAGCTTACGCATGTCATGAATACAGAACGAGGTGAGATGAAAGATGTCCATATATCGGAAGAATAGAGGGGAACAATAAGTTAAGCGATTAGTTTTTTTTTCTTCTTCTTCGCTCTTTACGCTCACTGGTATAGATCTATTGAGACATTGTCGTTGTGTGTCTATGTTTTTCTTTCTTCGCTTCTCTTCTTGCGTCTAGGTTGAAATCGATCGATTACGTGTCAGGAGACACATTGTTGGAGTTCTCTTGTATCCTTCATCTTGCCTAATTTCTTCCTTGCTCGAGTGAAAAGGAAGAACAAACTAGTCAATGACGATACCTTCAGGGTTCCCCTCCTGCAGCTTGTTGTGATACTGTTGATTACCATCTGATAATCGCAGAAGACTGTTTACACGAGTCTCAAGAACATTTCTTCTCTCTTTCTTTCTCTCTCTCTCGCTCTGTCTATTCTTTTTTGTGTCCAAGTTATGTTAGTCGAGTCTATGTCTGTTGACATCTATTGTTGTAGATATAATAAAAAAAAGCGAGATTATTCTTTGCATTTTTCATTCGAACTGTGGAGGCGTTCTTCTTTCCATTACTTGACCTTCTGATAAAACAAAAATGCGTATTTACCGAACGAGATATGATGATGATGATCGCTATATAAAACGTCCGACACTTGTCTACACGTGCACTGATCCGTTTTTTTCTTCATTTTATTTTAGATGGTAAAGTAAGCAAGTAGAAAGTGAAACACATTTTCTTCGAACAAAGAACTACTAATTTGTCTATCAATGGCTGACAATTTTAATGAAGATGTTAATTCGTCAACTATACATTGTCGAATTCAATATCTCGATGATACCGATCCATTTTCAAGTGTCAATTTACCTGAACCGGCTCGTCCACCATCGTTTACATTTCTCACAACAACTGTGTTAAGCAATCAATTGAATAGCGTGCATAAACTTCTCAAAGCACCCCATCGAGTAAATCGATTTGATTTGTGTAATTATTATTCGATTTAATATATCTTCATTCATAGATTGCTGATTGTACATTGGAATTATGTCGACAAGATGGAACAAAAACTGAATTTGGACCCTATCTCGATCTCGATCAAACATTAGATGAACAACGTGAAGAATTCGAAAGTTTTACACATGGTTATAAATGGTCGATGGTTCTTCGTACGCAATTAAGCGTACGAGTTAATGCTTGCATTGGTAAATGAGAAAGAGAAGGAAAAAGAAAAATGATCTAATGGAGTTTTGATTTGTAGATAAATTATTGCATTCAGATGGACGTGAATTACGACGATCATTATTTTCACTGAAACAGATTTTTCAAGTAAAGATAAGAAGACGAAGAAGAAAAACGACGAATGTTCTTTTTCCTTTTCAAGGACGATAAAGATCTCGTACACGAATTTGTAAATAATCAAGGTCTACAATGTCTCATTAAAATCGGCGGTGCTGCTGATCAAAACTATCAGAATTACATTTTACGAGGTTTGACAATCGATTGAATTTTATTTTCACAAGACTAATTGTTTTTTGTTTGTTTGTTCATAGCACTTGGTCAGCTAATGTTATATGTCGATGGTATGAACGCTGTGATAGAACAAAATGAAGTTGTTCAATGGCTTTACTCATTAATTGAATCGAGTGTAAGCAAATCGAGAGAAATCAATCACGAACTATTTTTTGTTTTTCTTAGTTTCGATTGGTCGTTAAAACAAGTTTAAAACTTCTGATTGTTTTCGCTGAATTTGTTGAATCAAATGCTCTACTGATTCTCTCAGCTGTTAAACATGTCGATCGTTCACCAACACGTTTACTCTGGTCGAATGCAATGAAAATTCTCAATGAAATGGATACATCATCAACTGAAGTTGTTCTACTGATTGTCACATTGTTTAATACAGTTCTCGCTGCTGTACATGATCAAGATACGTTCTATGATATGACGGATGCATTAGAAAAACAGGGCATGCAAAAATGTACACAATTTTTTATTAGTCGAAAACCGCCCGAACCAGATTTACTCGAACAATTTAAGATTTATGACGTAAGGCCAAAATCGAATTCGCTTACATAATCAGAACGAAAAATGAGAAACGAAGAGAGATTTTTATCGATAGAACCTTGAATTATATGTAATTTGATCATTAATACTACTAATTTGTCATTTTTAGGGTGCACTTCGACGCGAAGATGGAGACGAAGAAATGGGAAATAATCCGTCGATGAGGTATGTACGATTGTCAAAAGAAAGAACGCGTTCTTTTTTTTGTGCTTTGTTACTTATCAATAATATAAATTAGATCCTCCTCATCATTGAGCAATCTTCAGGAAAATGTGTTGAGGTAAAACATATTGTTCAAGACGCTTCATTTCGTCTTCTCCCATGTTTGTTCTCGTTGTCGTTTTTTTATCAACAATCGCATGTCATTTTATTTTGTTTTGTTGTCTTGAATGTTTCCTTGCTTATTGTGTCTTGAATAGGCTTGCACCTCGTACCAAATCTGTTAGCGAACGTGTTTCACATCGTCATTCGATAAGTGAATGTCATTCATCACCATCATTATCATCTAATCATTTTATTCCGAAAGAATGTATTATCGAAGAAACTGATTTGGATTTAACTGATAATAAAACATTGCGACAATGTCGTGATGTGAGCGATGCATCGAATGGACAAGATGAATCAACCGTATCATTCAATGATCATATTGATGATGAGAATGATAGTGATGAGTATGCTTACATTTGATTTTACATTGCCGTTTTTTCTTTTCTTTTGCATGTCGCTTTCGTTTTTTTCTTTCTTTCTCTTCTTCTTCTTCTTCCTTATTTCGAATATCAGCAGTTTTATGATTTGCTTGAACGGCTTCGTTTTTTCTTAGACGACGAGCACGAGTGAAAAGTACAATTGATAATCGACAAAGTTTGAGACGAAGTTCATCACAAACATTTCCGACGATGACAATGTTTCAAAAGAAAGAACAGGAAGTGTAAGTTATTTCATACCGTCGACTCAATCATTTCGATTCAAATAAAATATTATTTAGTCCAAAATCAGCACCACCACCCGACAGTGCAGCACTTCGTCAAATGCAGAATCTTTGGGAAACACAAATTGTCAATAGTGAAGTACCGCGAGCAGCTGCACTCGGACGTAGTCGAGATCGTTGGGCAACATCAGCCGACAATCAAAATACATTGAATACCATCTTACAAGGTAGAATTCAACTACAATACAGAAAAATAGTTCTTTTTTTTAATATTAAAAATTGAATTTTAACAGCCAAATTGTCAACATCTACTGATAGTCATACTGTTCCGTCCAGTCATTTTACCCGTCCAACAGTTCATTCTGAAACAACTTCACCTCCACCTACGGATAATAATAATAATGAACAACACCAACAACAAGTCGTTTTTCGGAAGACTCCACTATCTCCAAGAATTTCGAATACACATAATACAATTGAAACTCTAGCTAATCAATTGAATATGTCAGTTATGAATGGAAATGATTCGTCATCGACAAATGGACAAGCAACTATCACAGTTAAAGAACCGAAAGTCATACAATCATCGGAACTTATCGGTGCAGTAACACGAGCAAAACATGATTTACAAGTAGCTGCATCCGCTAAGTCTCCACCGATAGCTGCATCGACAAATTTTGCTTTACCGAATCAAATTTCCGATAATCTACTACCGAAACCTTTGTCTGATAATGATCTTCAATGGGAATATATTGTTTCAAAAGTATTAGAACGTCAATTACGTGTTCAAGATCTTAACTTCGAAGAATTGAATGAACAAGATGATGTTAATATTATGAACATGAACCATCTATCAAATGGATCAGCACATATGATGCCTGGTGGTGGTCCTCCGCCACCACCTCCAATCGGTGGTATTCCTCCACCGCCTCCACCACCGCCGCCGCCGCCGCCGCCAATGAATGGCATTCCTCCGCCACCACCACCGCCACCGATGAACGGCGTTCCTCCTCCACCACCTCCGTTTCTTTTACGATCTACAGGACCTACGCCACCTCATGGAGGTAATAATACAATGAATGGAGATTCCTCATCGACGAAATCGTTAACAAATACAAAAGCTGTCAAAACCGTCCGTTTACATTGGCGTGAAGCCGAACGAAATACCATGGCACAAGGATCAAACTCTACAGATACTCTTTGGTCAACTTTGGATAAAGTTCAAATAGATACCAATCGATTGGGACAATTATTTGAATTGAAACAAGCAGAAGTTAAAATCAAGGTAATCATCACTATATCCAAAGATGTTCTTCACATTTCAAAGAAAGAAAGAAAAAAAACAAACAAATAGCTCGACCTTAATTAGTTGAAAAACATAAATAACAATCATTTGTTTCTTCTATTGTCTAGGAAACAGTAAGTACATAGAATACGTATACTGTGTGTTCTAAATGGCAGCTTTCATTATTTGTGTGTCTATATTCTCTCTGATTCTCTTGATTAATGCTTTCGAAATTCGATAATTATTTTCGAAATGTCATTAATATACATCATACATATCCGTGTGTCTAATCTCATTAAATTCAAAACTATTCTGACAAGAAATTCGTCCAATGTTGGTCGTATTTCTCTTCTCTATTTGCCTTCTTTGTTTTGTAAATAACTAACACACTTGGGTTAGATTCTATTAAAATTTAAATCTGTTGTTTATTCTTCGTGTGCGTGTGCTATATTCATACGCTTGTCTCTCTCTCTCTCTCTATTTCTCTTGATCTTTGAGATTCATTTATTTGTTTTTTACGATTGATTTTCTACTTTTGAATTCTATTTTAAATAGAAAGGTGGTGATATTAAGAAAGAAATTACTGTCTTGGATCCAAAACGTTCTAATGCGATTAATATTGGTCTAACTGTTTTGCCACCTGGTCGAACGATCAAAGGTGCTATCTTGAAAATGGACAGTAGTGTTATAAATAAAGAAGGCATCGAAGTACGCGCCAATGTTTTGCTCTAGTTTTTTTTTCTATGATTGAAATTTTCATCGACGTAGAAATTATTAACAATGCTTCCGACTGAAGAAGAAAAAAATCGTATTATCGAAGCTCAAATGGCCAATAGTGATATTCCATTAGGAAATGCTGAACAATTTCTTTTAATATTAGCGTCTGTTGCTGAATTAGAAGCTCGTCTGAAATTATGGTTGTTCAAACTTGATTTCGATAATAATGAATTGGTTTGATAGAAAAAGCATAAATCGATTTTTACAATCATTGAAACTCATTCGTTTTTTAGGAAATCGCTGAACCATTAATGGATTTGAAAAATGGAATGAAAAATCTAAAAGAGAACTCAACATTTCGACACGTTCTCGAAGTTCTACTTGCCGTTGGAAATTTTCTAAACGGTGCTGACGTAAATTCGAATCATTTTCTCTTTTTGTTCTCAAATACAACCGATATCTTTTTTCTTTCTAGTCTACTGGTTTTCAACTTGATTATCTCGCTAAAGTTCCTGAAGTAAAAGATACTGTTCAAAAACATTCACTACTGTTTCATGTGTGCACTATCATCGTTGGTAAATATCCGGATTCAACTGATTTCTATTCGGATATTGGCGAAATCACACGATGTTCAAAGATTGACTTCGATGAATTAGAACAAAAATTGAACAAATTAGAAAATGATTGTCGAGCTGCATTCGATCATTTGAAAGCAATTGGCAAGCATGAAACATCCCAAATCAAAACAAAGTACGTTCTCCTTGTTGAGTGTGAATAGTCGAGTTGATTTCGTTCACGAATTGAAATGAATTGATCAAAATATCGAATCGATCAATACATTTTCAGAGTTGATGTTAAAATCTTGGGGAAAATCTATTCTGTAACGTATGTATATAATTACATCTCGACATTTTGCTTCTATCGAGCAAATACAACTCATTGATTCTTTTTCTTTGTGCTCTCACAATGCTTCGGATTTTTTTCGTTTCTTGAACATTAATTAATTGTTTGTCTTTCTTTTTAAATTTAGATTGACGGAATTTCTCAGCGATTGTGCCGAACGTATTTGTCTGTTGAAAGTGATTCATCGACGTGTATTCAATCGTTTTCAACAATTTCTTCTTTGGCTTGGTTATCCACGTGATAAAGTCAAAGAAATGAAAGTGACACAATTCTGTAAAATTCTCAGCGAATTTGCACTTGAATATCGAACAACCAGAGACCGAATAATGACGCAACACATTAAGAAAATCAAGCAACGAGAACGTTATAAAACTCGAGGTCTTAAAATCACTGAAGTAAGATGAATTCGTAATAAAAAAACAACAACGAATCTTTATCAATTCGAATAGATCATGTCTGAAAATGGCAATGCGATCAACAACGCACTAATCAATGTTTTGCGTTCTGATGAGGGAAATAATTATCAAGTACCAACGCAGATTCCCGAGAAAGCATCATCAACGAAAACTCTCGGACGAATTTCGAAACCGACAAATAATGTCAAACCTGCTGGTCAATCGAGCATATTCGGTAGTCTTGCAGCAGCAGTTCAAAGTAGTGGATCGAGTGATAGTTTGAATATGCCAGGTCATCGACCTCGACAACGATCATCTGGTAAAACAGAGAAGAAGAAAAAAACTTATTCAAAATGAAAACTATTTTCGTTTTTCTAGCGACATTGCCAAGAAATTCCACGTCAAGTAAACAAGATGACGATGTATTGGATGAAGGTGATGAATTAATTAATAATCTTGTTCAAACGAAAGTGACAGCGACAAGAGAAGCATTTCGACAACGAAAATTAGCTCGATCAGCGAATGCTCAACGTCAATCATGTATGTTTTTCGATAGAACTCGAATGTCTATCTGCATCTTTTTTATGTTTTCTTTTAGTACGTCGAACACAACAGATTAATTTGAATGAAGACGAACGAGCTGAAGTCTTTGGCACTGACAAACATTAATCATCATTCTCTTTTTCGTTTTTGATAATTTTTATCCATTTCCCCGTTTTGCACCGGTGTTTCCACAAAACCTTTGTTCCTCTTTTGTGTATATATCCATATAATTTCACTTGTTTAATTTCTGTTTTGTTTTACAATAATTTTCGTCGTGTTTTCTATTTGTGTTTTGTCTTTCACATTATATGTCTACGAAAATGAAAAGAATGACTTGTCCAATAACCTTTAATTACAAACAAAGCCATGAGATAATAATTCTATGACAAAAAAAAAACAAAAAAACACATAACAGTTATTGTTGTTCTCACTTCTTCTTCTTTTTTTTTATCTTGTGTAAACATTTACAATAATAATAAACATATTCTTCAATATGATTTTGTAGATGTTTATGATAAATACGGATTTGGTCGTTGACAAGACGTTTTACATGAACTGAACATTTTTTTTCGTTTTCTTTTTTTGTAATAGTTTTTGTTTTATTAATATTAACTGAGAATATGATTACTCATCGAGTTTTGTTTTTTGATATACCTATATTTTGTTCTTCAGGTAGTTGTAACACATGAATATTATCAAAAAGTTAAATGTGTTCAACGTACATCAGGTATCATTCTGGTGATTTTCTGTGTATGCAATATGAACTATGTTTATTAGCTTGTACAACGCTATGCTTCGAACGAGCTGGAACGCATCGTAGGAAATGAGAACGTTTCAAATCTGACGGCTGTTCGTGAACAACATAGTCATGATGAATCGCGTTATCCGTATGATCGATCTATTCAAAGAAAACATTTTTATCATTCGATGAGTGTATCTATAGTGATCAGATTCCTGATATAGTCGTGTATCCATTAAGCACGAATCATGTTTCACAAGTTGTAAAGTTTTGTGCATCAAAACGAATACCAGTGATACCATTTGGTACGGGCACTGGTCTCGAAGGTAGACGAACTTCGATTTTCGATTGATCAATTTCTAACTATTTTTCCTTAGGTGGTGTTCATGCTGTTTGTGTGAGTAAATTCAATATGTTTATGATCGAAAATACGAATACATGTATGATTAGGGTGGTGTTTGTCTTGATCTAACTCGAATGAATAAAGTACTTGAAGTTAATCCTGAAGATTTCGACTGCACAGTTCAAGCTGGTGTTACTCGAAATGGTCTCAATGCTTATATTCGTGATACTGGTCTTCAATTTCCTATTGATCCTGGTGCAGATGCATCTCTCGGTGGTATGTGTGCAACAAGTGCTTCTGGAACAATGGCTGTTCGATATGTTCGTTTATTATTTGATTGATTGAATAAGCTTTTCGATTGATCATATTCTTTGTCATTTATTAGGGAACAATGCGTGAGAATGTTATGAATCTTGAAGTTGTTCTAGCCGATGGTAGTATCATTAAAACATCAGGTCTCAAAGGTCGTAGTCGAAAAACCTCAGCAGGCTACAATCTTACAAATTTATTTGTTGGCCAAGAAGGAACACTTGGTATTATCACACAAGCAACACTCAAACTTCACGCAATACCCGAGGCTGTACTTTCTCACTTGATGTTATTAAGAGAATATCATTTCATCTTTCGTATTCGTTAGATATTGGCAGCAGTTGCTCCATTTAAAGATTTTCAAGCAGCAGTCGATGCTACAGTTGCCATCATGCAAAGCGGTTTACCTGTAGCTCGAATCGAATTTCTTGATGATCAAATGATTGATGCTTGTAATCATTTCTCGAAAATGAATTTAGATGTTGCACCAACATTGTTTCTTGAATTTCATGGAAGTAATAGTAATATTGAAGCTCAAGGACAGTTAGCTGGTAGGAAACAACGATAAATATGACTTTTAAAAAAATGTTTATTTAATTTAATCAGAGGAAACATGTAAATCATTCGAATGTTTACGATTTGATTTCGCTACTGATCCTGATAAACGTTCTGAATTATGGAAAGCTCGACATAATATACTGTACGCTGTTCGATCACTAAAACCAGGCTGCAAAGTAAATACAAAAATGTCATATTACTCAGTAGAAGTTTGGTTTCGATTGAACAGGTTCATGTAACTGATGTTTGTGTTCCGATAAGTGCTTTACCAATTGTCATAAAATTTATAAAAGAAAAACTAAATCAATTACAATTGTTGGGGTATATACGTGCATATATTTGTACGAACTATATATATTTCTTGTAGACCAATCGTGGGACACGTAGGTGATGGAAATTTTCATGTTCTTCTCGTTTTTGATGCGAATAATATCGATGAAATGAAACGTGTCAAAGAATGTTCTACTATTCTAGCTCAGTATTGAATACGTTTAAGGAAATGAACAATTTCTATTGCTGTTTCATAGAGAAGCATTACGTTTACATGGAACAATAACTGGTGAACATGGCATCGGACTTGGAAAGAAAAGATTATTAATTGATGAATTTGGTTTAGCTGGAATACAAACAATGAAATTAATCAAAAAAGCACTTGATCCATTGAATATACTCAATCCTGGCAAAGTGCTTGATCTAACAATTGATTCTTAATCTCACATTTTACATCTGATTTTCGCACTACAATGATTATCTAATTATATTTCTGTTTAATTGATTTCAGATATGAATATAATCAAACTACGTAGCACATCTGTTACCAGCATTTTACGACAAGTACATTTCATTTGATAGAATTTCGAAACGAGATTTGTTCTTCTAGTTCACGCATCGTTATGCTTCATCATCGGGATTAGCAAATGATTTAAAAGCAATTGTAGGAAATGATAATGTTTCAAATACAGATGCTGTTCGTGAACAACATGGTCATGATGAATCCTATCATCCGTATGTTTGTTTGAAGGAAATAATATTTGTCAGTGAAGTCTATGTATTTTCAGTGGTCACAATCCAGATGTAGTTGCATATGCACTCACGACTGATCATGTCTCGCAAATTGTTAAATATTGTGCATCAAAAAAACTACCTGTGATACCATTTGGAACCGGTACTGGTCTTGAAGGTAAAAGCAATACTAATTCATGAAAATATTTGTTTTTGATATAAATTATAGGTGGTGTAACTGCTCCACACGTTAGTAGTGAATGATTTTGTTTCCATAAAATATCTATTTGTTAATATTTTTCAGGGAGGTGTATGTCTTAATTTAAGTCGTATGGACAAAGTACTTGAAGTTAATCCTGAAGATTTCGACTGCACAGTTCAAGCTGGTGTTACTCGAAATGGTCTCAATGCTTATATTCGTGATACTGGTCTTCAATTTCCTATTGATCCTGGTGCAGATGCATCTCTCGGTGGTATGTGTGCAACAAGTGCTTCTGGAACAATGGCTGTTCGATATGTTCGTTTATTATTTGATTGATTGAATAAGCTTTTCGATTGATCATATTCTTTGTCATTTATTAGGGAACAATGCGTGAGAATGTTATGAATCTTGAAGTTGTTCTAGCCGATGGTAGTATCATTAAAACATCAGGTCTCAAAGGTCGTAGTCGAAAAACCTCAGCAGGCTACAATCTTACAAATTTATTCGTCGGTCAAGAAGGAACACTCGGCATTATAACACAAGCAACACTCAAACTTCATCCAACACCAGAAGCTGTAAGATTCATCTCAATTAAAAACATTTCTATCGTATTCGATGCTGTTTTTTTCTCGCATATAAAGGTATTAGCAGCAGTTGCTCCATTTAAAGATTTTCAAGCAGCCGTCGATGCTACAGTTGCCATCATGCAAAGCGGTTTACCTGTAGCTCGAATCGAATTTCTTGATGATCAAATGATTGATGCTTGTAATCATTTCTCGAAAATGAATTTAGATGTTGCACCAACATTGTTTCTTGAATTTCATGGAAGTAATAGTAATATTGAAGCTCAAGGACAGTTAGCTGGTAGGAAACAACGATAAATATGACTTTTAAAAAAATGTTTATTTAATTTAATCAGAGGAAACATGTAAATCATTCGAATGTTTACGATTTGACTTTGCTACTGATCCTGATAAACGTTCTGAATTATGGAAAGCTCGACATAATGCATGGTATGCTGCTCAAGGACTCAAACCAGGTTCGAAGGTGCGTACTAATCCATCATCATACACGCGTAATCAGTGTAGTTATAACGATGCATTCTCTTCTCTACGGTTCACTGACTCATACATATGAGTCATATGAGTCATATGAAAATAAAATAATGTTTTCACCTTATTTTGTGCATTTATATATTACCTTTATGTAAAATGATATATTAAAATACGCTTTGATTTGATGAGAATGCCAATGAGATTTTTTTTTCTACGCTATTGATGGGAAATTCCCCATTGTTTCTTATCAGTGATAGTTTCAATCTTTCGAGCAATTTATTATGTTTGTATTCTTCCTTTATGCCGATAAAACGAAATGAAAAATATGTTTTTATCTTCTAGGGATATAGTACAGATGTCTGTGTTCCGATTAGTGCTTTACCTGGCATGATTAATTTTGCCAAAAGTGAATTGAAACGATTGAATTTATTAGGGTAATATTTTTTTTGATTTCCATGAGTAATCTTATCTTTAATATTCTAGTCCAATTGTTGGTCATGTTGGTGACGGAAATTTTCATGTTTTTGTCATTGTTGATCCACAAAATCCTGAAAAAATCAAACGTGTTCATGAATACAGTTTGGCTTTAGCAAAGTAGATGCACAGTTTTATGTTTCCTTGTTTTTATATTCAATTTCTAGAGAATCATTACGTGTTTGTGGTACAGTCACCGGTGAACATGGCGTTGGACTTGGCAAGAAAAAATTACTAATCGAAGAATTCGGTGATTCAGGCATTAATGCAATGAAATCAATTAAAAAAGCTCTGGATCCATTGAATATTCTCAATCCCGGCAAAGTGATCTAAGTGAATTCAATCAACCTGCTAATATTATCTTTTTTTGTTTTTTTTTCCTCCGTCTTTCTCTTCCTTTACATATATGATAAAATCTTGTTTACATGTCAGCATATGTTTTTTTTGCGTGAGATACTATCAGTGCTATTCACAAGGTTAAGTTTAAATATCTTTTTTTTTCTTTTTCGTTCCTATGTGGGAAGTTTTTACTGCGCCATACATAGTAGTATGAACTTATCCACCTACCTTTTTTGTTCGTTTTCGTTCTTTTTTTAACTTAATGATCGATGTAGGAGGTACCCGATATATATTAGAAGTCAAAAGAATTATTAGTAAGTTTAGTTTGAAGTTATTTTAGATAAAAAATTCTGCAATATGCTTGATTCAAGTACATATAGTAAGATATTTGATTAATCCAAGATTTTCAATTTCATAGTTTGTTTATTGAAGATCTCGATGAATATCTTCCATCACCATCTCCATTTGTCGCATATCATTATCTCAGTAATTATATTTTTTATTTGAAAGAATAATTTCATTCAAGTTCTTCGTTTAGGTGAATCAAATTCTCCTGATTTGGTCGATTTCAGTTCGTAGAAAAAAAAACAAAACTTATCTTCGAAATTCCTTTTTTTCTTTTCTTTCTATTCAGATAGTAGTGATATATCTTCGAGTACGAGTAATAGTTCGCCACCACAACATCTTCCATTTTCTCCTCAATTGAAAATAAATCCCGAGGATCTTGATTTATCTCTCCTCACGCCACCGGATGTTAAATTAAAAATAATTGCCCAACCAAAAGCTTTCTACCGCGAACGATATTGCAGCGAAATCGATCCGAAAAAGAATCGCGCTCAACGTTTCATTCGATGTGAAGACGATCAAGGCAAACACGAATATCCAATGATTCACATTCCATCGAAATGGCGTAACCCTACACGGGATTTCTACATTCGTGTAACACTCGTCACCATACCATCGCAATCGGCTCCGGAAATGTGTATTCATCCGTATGCAATCGATACACCGGAGCCGAATGTTATTCGAGATCCTGAACGAAATTCATTGTACTTTCCAATTACGAAAGAGGATATGCTCAGCGGTGAAAAAAGGTTCGATTGTTTTTCTTTCAATGATTAATCGTGTGTGACTGTTTGTTATAGTTTTCGGATTAGTCGAAAGAAAATGGTTCAACATGATTTACGAGCTTATGGTCTCTTTCGTTTACTTGATCGAAGTAGGCAGAAAACGATGATTTGTTGAAATGATAGATTTTTCGAATTGCCTTTAGATGAATTTGATATTCAACGTGTCTATAGTATTCATGATGCTAAACAAATCATCGAAGTTTATCAATTATGGAAATCTCAACTAGTGTTTAGCGTTGCTGAACTTTTGGAAAAAACAAATTTACCTGTCTCATTATCGTTCACATCGGTTATATCACAAATCATGTGCGATGAAGCTAGTGGACGACGAAGTTCGTTTTCGAATGTCAAATTGCCATCCGTATAACCCTAAATTTTCTTCTAGAAGATTTGCCTATCGAAAATACATTCTATCCGACATTTATCGACGATGAAACTGTTAAATGTACGCCTAGAAAAGGTGATTGGATGGGAGGCGACGATCTTCTTATAGTCATTCCTAAACTCGATCGACGAAAAGGTATTCAAACTTGATTCTTATTCATCACATATTTGTTTTATATATTTCTAGCAATGAATCTTTATCTTGATTACGGTGCAATGGGTCGTTCGCCAGATCTTTCAACGATTTTTGTCGATTTCAAAACAGTTCTTTTTCGAACACCACCGTGTCCACTACGAAAATGTGAACAAAATGTCAATGTGCAAATTATTATCGCACAAAATGAATTGATTATTGCCTCGATCGATTTCGTTTACTTAGCACGTAGGATAATATTTTTGAATTCGATAGAAAAAAAAACTGATTTCTCCTTTCAAGCGATTGGTTCAACGGGAAATTTGTGTCCAAATTGTCAATTCAACGTAAATAACACTTACACTCTCGGAATTAAACGACCGTTTTACGTTTCGGATATGACACAACTCGATTCAGCAGATCATTTAGTCGATAAAATGAGTCAACTAACAACTGAAGAAGTAAAATAAATCCAAAGAAAACTTCATATTTAATTCTATTTTCTTCTAGAAATCTCCAGAATCAAATGCTGATGGTACGAACAAATTTGACATCGACTCTGATTGTCAATTCATGTTTTTTTCTTCTTCTTAACTTTAGATCCCGATTCAAAATTCGATAAATATCTTTTACAATTACAAGACGCTCTTGTCGATTTTGTTCGAACAAATAATCCGTCAAAACTTTTCCGTCGAACACGTCTTCTACTTGCTAAATGTTCGGATGAATCACCACCGATTGATGATGCTATACGAAATGGATACGCGGATTTAGCTTTAAAATTAATCGAACAAGTCGGCAGTCAATCACCGTCGAATAGTCTACTCACACGGGAAAATCAAGACGGACAAACGCCATTATTAGTCGCTGCGAAATATAATCAATGGATTTTAATTGAAACAATATTGAAAAAACGTTTAGATCTGATTGAGAAAGTCGATCGTCAGGGAAATAATGTTCTACATCTATTAGCTGAGATAGATAATGATCAAGGAAAAGAAACGATTGAGAAACTATTGAAATTTCTAGCGAATGAAACGAAACAAGTTTTAATCGAAAGGAAAAATCTCGATAATCGAACTCCGTTTGAAATTGCTCAATTGAAAAGTAATTCTCAATGTGCTGATCTTTTAAATTTAAATGCATCTTAACTGTATTCTGTTTTAAATATTAAAATAATAAATATGTTTGTTTTTATTTGTGTATAAATATAAATTTCGTTCGAGAAGATAAGAATCATCCTCAATTTTAGATTAAAGAATGAACAGTCAATCGAATGAAACATCGTTTGGTATTGCATTTCTAAAATTAAAATTAAAAAAAAAACGATATGTCATCTATTTGATTAGACCTGAACCCTCTAAGTGGATTAGCCAACGATCTCAAGTTTATAGGTGCGTTTTAGATGAGATTTTGTGTATGAATTAACTTTTGTTTGATTTTATGTAGACAATTTACTCGATACCTTGGACCCTGAAAAAGGTTTGTAACTTGTATGTTGCTTTTCTTTCGATTGCTAATCAGTGGATTTTTTCCCAGTTTATGAAAACAACTTTAGTTCTATATAAATAAACGTAACATAACTTTTTTCTTTTACTTATGTAGACGACTCATTACATACACCTGAATTTGAGGCAACCATGCAATCACCACCGGTGGAAGAACAATTAATAAAAATTCTTGCTCAACCTCAATGTTCCTCAAAACTTCGATATCGTGGTTCCTATAGTGAAAATTCCACACGACGAGACGCATTAAAAGGCTCATCAACTACTTATACAGGTCCAGCTATTTATGTAATTATTTTATATTCTTCAATTATCTGATGACGATCATCTCAAATATTTAGATCCAACAAGAATATTTGAACTTTAACAGAGACAAATATGTCGGAGTCTGCCTTTCGACTATAAAACATGACAAAACCAATTCACTCTATGTACATCCGTATATACTCGAAAATATTGACAATAAAAAGCAAAATGACACAAAGAACAATATTGTTTGGTATCCGCTTAGTAATCTTACTCAAAATAATATTTTAAATTTTCCTGATTTACGTATTGTACGCGTAACAGAAGATGATTTAGAAAATGGTGGTAATCTACGTATATTCTATGATTATAATTTATTGACAACATTTTCGACTGTGAATCCAATAGTCGTCACTAAACGACAAATAAAACAAGAATATAATCTTACCAAAGGTCTACTTGCTTTTTTTATTGGTGAAAAACAAAATCCACAAGATGAATTTCCAATGATGATTGCTGGAACAACTATCTTTCTCTCCGAACAATTTAATCTGAAAACTGAAGATACAACAAATGAAGATACAGAATCAAGTGCATCTCCACC